>ERZ791802.2542-NODE-2542-length-10769-cov-3.656618_pt1 | contig 10769 bp, 11 predicted proteins | sample MGYA00510308_ERZ791802 | MGnify/ENA primary metagenome ERZ791802 (study PRJEB30046, sample SAMN00792028) | human gut metagenome | study: EMG produced TPA metagenomics assembly of the A metagenome-wide association study of gut microbiota in type 2...
ATTACAGCAAAACAAAAAATCTAAAAAAATCTCGACCGATGTGACAGCAAGTTTAAAAGATTGAGAATATTTAATTCATTGAAAATAAATAATTTTATTTTCTTTTGATATGTGTTTTAGTGGATAGATGTCATTTTCTGTTGTTATTTGTTGATTACAACAGTGATTTACATCGAATCAACAATCGCTTCACAATGCTTGTCATCGGTCGGAACCGATCGATTTCCCCCAATTTTGATTATGAGACCAAAGATGAACGATCAAATCAAAGCTGTAGAACACTTTACCGACGTGATGGCGAAATTCACCGCCTACTTCGGAAAGCACTTACCCGATGATGTCATGGCCAAACTCCAAGAGTTGCGTGCCGAACAAGATACGCCCATGGCGGGCATTATCTATGACACGATGTTCCGTGACATGGCACTTGCCGATGAGCTCAACCGCCCGATGTGCCAAGACACGGGTGTGATTCAATATTTCGTGGAAGTGGGTGAGAATTTCCCGCTGCTCGGTAAGCTCCAAGCCTGTTTGACGGAAGCTACCAAACGCGCCACGGTCGCAGCTCCCCTGCGCCACAACGCCGTGCAAATCTTCGAAGAGAAAAATTCCGGCAACAACACCGGCCGCCGCATCCCGTGGATCGAGTGGGACATTATTCCCGATAGTGACGAGTGCACCATTCACGGTTATATGGCTGGCGGCGGCTGCTCGCTGCCGGGCGCCGCTAAGGTGTTAATGCCCGTGGAAGGCTACGAAGGCGTCGTGAAGTTTATCTTTGACATCATGGTAGAACGCGGCATCAATGCTTGTCCGCCGGTCTTGGTGGGTGTCGGCATTGCCGGCAGTGCCGAAGTCGCAAGCATGCTCTCGAAGAAAGCCCTGATGCGCCCCATCGGCACTCATAATCCCAGTCCGCGTGGTGCAGAGCTTGAACGCATGCTCGAAGACGGCCTCAATAAACTCAACATTGGCCCGGGCGGTTTAACGGGCAAGAAGTCCGTGATGGGCGTCAATATTGAAGACGCAGCTCGCCATCCGTCGTGCTTGGCCGTGGGCTTGTCGGTGGGCTGCTGGGCTCATCGCCGCGCTTGCATCAAATTCAATGCTGATCTGACCTATGAAATGATTTCGCACAAGGGAGTCACGTTATGAGCAAAAAGATTTTGACAACGCCGATTAAGGACGAAGACCTTGCCGATATCAAGGTCGGTGACGTGATTTACTTAAACGGCTATTTGATTACCGCTCGCGACTGTGCGCATACCCGCTTGGTTAAATTAGGCCGTCAATTGCCCGTGGATTTAAAGGGTAAGGCCATTTTCCACGCAGGCCCCATCATGGTGCCTCGCAAGGATGAACCCGGTCGCTTTGACGTCGTCTCCATCGGTCCGACGACTTCCATGCGCATGGAAAAATTCCAAAAAGAATTTTTGGAACAAACGGGCGTTAAGGTCATTATCGGTAAGGGCGGCATGGGCCCTAAGACGACTGAAGGTTGTAAGGAAACGAAGGCATTGCACTGTGTGTTCCCGGGCGGCTGCGCCGTAGTGGCCGCTTGCTGCGTTGAAGAAGTCGAAGACGTTCAATGGCAAGAGCTCGGGATGCCGGAGGCGATGTGGGTGATGCGCGTCAAAGAGTTCGGCCCCTTGGTGGTTTCGATCGACACGCACGGCAACAACCTTTTTGAAATCAATAAAAAGCACTTCGCAGAAGTCAAAGACGAAGTGCTTGAGACGATTTATCCGAACGTCAGTTTCACGGGTTAATTCGAAAAAAGCGTCATTGAGATTTTTGGGCGGTATCGGCGACGGTATCGCCTTTTTTACAGAAATTTGAGAAAAAGATCATGCTCTGATACCATTGTAAGGTTTTAAATTTTTGAAAAGATATCAGGAGTTTGAAGATGGATTTCAAAGTTCGCTTGATGAAGATGGATCGTTTAATCAGTGAAAAGGGGGTGGTGACGTTCGAAGAATTGCAACGCGCCACCGGAGCGGCTCCTGCAACCGTCAAACGCGACATTCGCTATATGCGCGAAGAATTAAAAGCGCCGATTACCTATTCGCGTACCCGCGGCGGTTATCTTTTTGCCAAAAACCGTGCCGAAGCCAAGCGTGATGATTTCTACGATCGTCGCTCGATGTGGTTTACGCCCGATGAGCTTCACTGCATGGTCAAAACGCTCAATAACTTCAGCGAGCTTGAGAAAAATCGTCAAGGCTATCTCGTTAAAGATCTTCAACAAATGGCCTCGCGTCTTCGCTCGAGCATGTTTGTCGAAGAAGCCAATGCTGAAGAGCTTCTAAAGCGTGTTGTCATTAACGAGCCGCAACGCAAACCCTTTAAGAGTGAATGCTTTGAAGTGCTCGGTCAGGCGCTTGTGCACCGTCAACGTGTACGCATCGTGTACTACTCCGATCACAAGCGTGAAGAGACGCGCCGTGTGATCAGTCCCATGCGTCTTGTCTACTATCGTCAACGTTGGTACTTGGATGCCTGGTGTCATGAACGAGGTGCCCTTAGAAGCTTTAATGTTGAAAATATCCGTCATGCCGACATCATGCAAATGACGGTCAAGATCGTACCAATGAAGACCGTGCGCGAGACGCTCGACAATATCTACGGGATGTATCACAGCGAAAACGTCCAATGGGCTCGTATTCGATTCATGGGCGCATCCGCCAAGCGTGCCAGTCAACTGATTTGGCACAAGGATCAGTTTGAGCGTTGGCTCAAAGAAGATGTCTACGAACTCAATATTCCGTTCGGCGAAAATAGCCCGGAATTGGTCGGCGACATTTTGAACTATGGGGCTGAGGCTTGTGTGATGGAGCCTGAGTCGCTTAAAGCAGCCGTCAAAGCGCAGCTTAAAGCTACGCTTAAGAATTACGAATAAGACGACGGGGGCCGGTGTTGTCGACTCATCGTTCTTATCACTACCGTCATAAAAAGCGCGAGTCTCGCGATAAAAGTGCTGCGCCCAAAGCCTCGCTTGAGGAGCTCGGACGTGAGATTTTCTTTTGCGGCGATCCGCACGGCGCTTTTGACCATATTTTGCAGGCCGCCCGTGAGCATCGTCCCAAAGCCATGGTGATTTTGGGCGATCTTCAGCCGCCTGCGCCTTTGCATGAGGTTTTAGCCGATATCCTGCCGTATGTCGATGTGTGGTGGATTCCCGGCAATCACGACACCGATAACGATGTCTTCTACGATCGCCTTTGGCGAAGTGAATTGGCTGGCCACAATCTTCACGGGCGCGTGGCTACTGTAAACGGCGTTCGTATTGCGGGTTTGGGTGGAGTTTTCCGCGGACAAATTTGGATGCCGCCACAGGCACCTAACTATATGTCTGCCGGGGCTTTTATTCGCAGAATCGGTCGCGGCAATATGTGGCGAGGTGGACTGCCGCGTCGTCACAGAACCTCGATTTTCCCGTCTACCTATGACAATTTGTGCGAACACCGTGCCGATGTACTGGTCACCCACGAGGCGCCGGGCTGCCACCGTAAGGGCTTTTTAGCGATTGATCAGTTGGCCAAGAAACTTCAAGTGAAGTTCCTTTTCCACGGTCATCAACACGAAGACCGCCACTATCCGACTTATTATGGCTTTACGCCGCGAGGCGTGGGCTATCGAGGCATCGTGAATCTTTTTGGTGAAGACGTGGTGGCCGCACAAATCGATCCTCGAGAGATGATGGAGGCAACCGATATGGCAAGTTCATTGGAAAACTATGACCGCCTAACGTTTAAGCGCTTGGGTTAAGCCGTTTGCACAACAGTCCCTCCAATACAAAAGGCCGGGATCCCGGCCTTTTGCGTGTCTAGAGAGTTCGTTTCGTATTATTTTTTCTTGCCCGAGGGAATGTTTCTGGGATGATTGCGTCGGGGCGCCGTGCTTTGCATGGACGCTTTGGGGACGCTTTGTTGGGCAACGGCAGGCGCCGAGTGCATCGCATCTTCAGCCTCTTTCAAGGGCGGGAAGGTGATGGTAGAAACCTGCTTGGCAATTTGCTTGCGTCCCTTTTGCGAGAGCCACGTTTTGACCATGGCCACACCCACGGCTAGAAGCACCGGACCCAAAATCAAGCCCAAGAAACCGAAGGCAATCACACCCCCGAAAACGCCTAAGAAGACAAGCGAAATGGGTAGCGGTGTGCCGCGCGCAATCAACAAGGGTTTTAATAAGTTGTCCACAAGCGCCACCACCGTGGAGCCCCAAACAACAAGGAAAATGGCCATGCCGATGTCGCCTTGCATCCACAGCCAGATGGCAACCGGACCCCAAACGATGGGCGGGCCGATCGGCACCACAGAGAAGATGAAGACGGCTACCGTTAACAGTAACGTGCCCGGTGCATCCACAATCACAAAGCCGATACAGGCCATAAGACTTTGCGCGGCGGATGTGCCCACAATGCCGTAGACCACGCTTCGCGTTGTATTCACGAGAATGAGCGAGAGTTCTTGACTTAAACTGCCGGAGACTTTTTCCAACAGTTCATTGACGCGCTCGGCCAGTGAGTCACCATCGCGGTAAAAGAAGAAGGCGATGAAGGCCACAAGCGTCAACTGCACCAAGCCATTCCCCAATTGCAGAGCAATGGAAACCAATTCGCGCGAGACCGGATCAATGAGTTTTTTGATCAACTCAGCCATGGCCTTGGGTTCAAAGACGATAGCGACTTGGTTGTAGAGCCAGGGGCCCACCATCGGGATGTCTTTTAACCACAGCGGCGCGCTGATCGTGCGGATATAGTCGCTTGCCGCAGCGATGGCAACGGGCAACTGCTGAGCAATCGCAGCCGACAGGAACGTAATCGGGATAATGATGAGCACGGTGAGCAAAATCACCATCAAAAGTGCTGCCGGTGTGGCGCGCTCACCCATGGAGTTTTTAAATCGCTTAAAGAGCGGCCAACTGACTACCGTGACAATCGCTGAAATCGTGATTGCAGTCAGAAACGGCGCAATAATGAAGTAGCAGCCGATGGCGATCGCCAGACCGAACGCAATGCGAATCAGAATGTCTACACGGTCTCGAAGACTTACCATACTGTTTTAAAAAGAAAAAGGGAGAATGTTATCCGCTAGTCTAGCGGAAAATGCGGCCGATCGCAGGCACTGGCCTATAATCGAGAAAGAAATTTTAATCTTGAGAGCTCATCATGACCGATTTAGAAGAAAAAATGCTCGCAGGTGTGAAAGAAACCCGCATCGCCCGAGAAGAGGTTTTTAAAGGCAGCTTTTTAAAAGTGCGCTGTGATACGGTAACGACGGCAACGGGGGTGACTCGTACGCGTGAATACATTGTGCACCCAGGGGCAAGCGTCATTGTGTGCTTATTTGATGATCAATCGGTGTTGATGGAGTACCAATGGCGCCAGCCCTGCGAGCGAGCGTTCTGGGAGTTGCCCGCAGGCAAACTCGATCCCAATGAAGAGCCCCTTGTTTGCGCCAAACGTGAGTTGGCAGAAGAAACCGGTTATGAAGCAACCGAGTGGAGCTACCTTGGTGGCATCCACAATGCCATCGGATACTCCGATGAGCACTTGGAAATTTATCTTGCCCGAGGGCTGACTGAAGGGACTTCGCACCTGGATGAAGGGGAGTGTCTAAGTGTTGTCAAAATGCCTTTGACACGTGCGTTGCAAATGATCCAAACGGGCGAGATTACGGACGTGAAAACCATCATTGGCCTCTTGTGGGCCGAGCAAGTGGTTGAAGGTAAGAAAACGCCTACACCTTGTCCATAAGTGTCTTAGGGGCTCAAAGCCCCTAAACTTCGACAAATCCATTGTATTTGTCGACACAGAAGAGTTTGCTTTTGCTCAAACTTTTTCCTATTCAAGAGCTACTGTTTCCCGATAAACTCAAAAATTAGGTGCGCTTTGAATTACTAAGCGCGGCGAATTTTGATGTCACACTCTTTTTTCTTGGATGAAAGACTATGTCTGAAACGATTTTGCAAAAAGTGCCGGTAGGCCAAAAGGTGGGTATCGCTTTCTCGGGCGGTTTGGATACGTCGGCAGCTTTGCGTTGGATGAAAAATAAAGGAGCTTTGCCTTACGCCTATACGGCTAACCTCGGTCAGCCCGATGAAGATGACTATGAGGCTATTCCTCGCCGCGCCATGATGTACGGCGCTGAAAAGGCCCGTTTGGTTGAATGCCGTCCGCAATTGGTGGCCGAAGGCATCGCAGCGATTCAATCAGGTGCTTTCCACATTTCGACTGCCGGTCAAACGTATTTCAACACGACGCCTTTGGGCCGCGCTGTGACGGGCACGATGTTGGTTAACGCCATGCGCGAAGATGGCGTACACATCTGGGGCGACGGTTCGACCTACAAGGGCAATGACATCGAACGTTTCTATCGTTATGGTTTGTTGGCCAATCCGGATTTGAAGATCTATAAGCCCTGGCTTGACCGTGACTTTATTAATGAATTGGGCGGCCGCGCTGAAATGAGCGCGTTCTTGCAAGCCGAAGGTTTTGACTATCGTATGTCGGCTGAAAAGGCCTACTCCACCGACTCCAACCTCTTGGGTGCTACGCACGAAGCCAAGCACTTGGAAAGCTTGCAAACGAGCATGAAGATCGTCAAACCGATCATGGGTGTGGCGTTCTGGGATCCGGCCGTGGAAATTGCACCTGAAGTGGTGACGGTGACCTTTGAAGAAGGTGTGCCTGTGGCGTTAAACGGCCAATCGTTTGAAGACTTGGTGGCTTTGATGTACGAAGCCAATGCCATCGGCGGTCGTCACGGCTTGGGCATGTGCGACCAAATCGAAAACCGCATCATTGAAGCCAAGAGCCGTGGCGTCTATGAAGCCCCGGGGATGGCACTTCTTTACATTGCTTACGAACGTTTGGTCACCGGTATTCACAACGAAGATACGATTGAGCAATATCACATCAATGGTCGCCGTTTGGGCCGCTTGCTCTACCAAGGTCGTTGGTTTGACTCGCAAGCTATCATGCTTCGTGAATCGGCTCAACGTTGGGTGGCTCGCGCCATCAGCGGTACCGTGACGTTGGAATTGCGTCGTGGCAATGACTACACGATTTTGGATACCGTCAGCCCCAACCTCACCTATGAACCCGAACGCTTGACGATGGAAAAGGGTGACTCGATGTTTGCGGCCGAAGACCGTATCGGTCAATTGACGATGCGCAATTTGGACATCGTGGACACGCGCGCCAAGCTTGGCATTTATGCCAAGAGCGGTTTGATTGCTGGCTCCTCTGCAGTGGCCATGTTGGGCGGCGCAAAGAAAGAAGACTAATTCTTTTTTAGATACACATTAATCACCGCTGCGGCCTTGTTCGGCGATCCCGAATAAGGCCGCAATTGTTACAATGAGCTCGTTATTGTCTAAAAGTCTAAGGCTTGGTTAGCGTGTTCGGATACGAATTCAATATCGGCTGGCGTTATGTCCGACAGGGGCGACGCGGTCGAACGAAAAACGGTTTTATCTCTTTTATTTCCGTGATGAGCGTGGCCTCCATTGCCGTAGGGGTAATGGCGTTAATTGTCGTGCTCTCTGTCATGAACGGATTCCAAAAGGAAGTGCGTGATCGGATGCTCTCGGTCATTCCCCATGTGGAAGTGATGAGTTATGCGGGAAGCTTTCAAGATTGGGAAACGAGTGCAGCCATTGTCTCGCAAAATGAACATGTGGTGGGCGTGGCTCCCTACTCCGCCGGGCAGATTTTGTTGTCTAGCGCAGGCAGTGTGCGTGGAGCGCTTTTGCGCGGCATTGATCCCGCAGTTGAGCCCAAGGTCTCCGAGCTTGCCGATCAAATGGCCCTGGGTAACTTAACGGACCTAAAAGGCGGCGACTACGGCATTATTTTGGGGCTTGATTTAGCACGCTTGTTGCAATTGCGAATCGGCGACAAGGTGAATGTGATTTTGCCTCAAGGCAGAGCTACACCAGCCGGCATCGTACCGAGAATGCGCAGCTTTACTTTAAAAGGCGTGTTTTCATCCGGTCACTATGAGTACGACAGCGCTATGGCGCTTGTGCATATCGATGATGCCAACACACTGATGCGTCTTTCGGGGCCGGCCGGACTTCGGATCAAAGTCGATGACATGAATGAGGCGCCGGCTATCGGCTATGAAATTTTAAAATCCTTGCCACCGGGCTATTCCGTCACTGACTGGTCCAAACAAAACCGTACTTGGTTTGCCGCCGTGCAGGTTGAAAAACGCATGATGGCAATCATTTTGTTCTTAATTGTTCTGGTGGGTGCGTTCGGTCTTGTCTCAAGTTTAGTGATGACTGTGACCGAGAAGCAGTCTGACATTGCCATTTTGAGAACACTGGGGGCTTCGCGAGGATTTATCATGCGCATCTTCATGGTGCAGGGGGCCGTTGTGGGCGTCGTGGGTGTGGCGTGCGGCGTGGTGCTGGGGCTACTTTTAGCGTGCAATTTGGACGTCATCGTTCCGGCCATTGAGTCGGTTTTAGGTGTTCAGTTCTTGCCCAAAGAAGTGTATTTCATCAGTTCTTTGCCCTCGGATCCTCGCATGGAAGACATTATTCCCATTGCCATTTTCTCTTTTGTGTTGTCGCTTTTGGCAACGGTTTACCCGAGTTGGCGCGCTGCGCAAACCAAACCCGCGGAGGCGCTTCGCTATGAATAACGAAACAATGCAAAGCAGACGTTCAGATGTGATTGTGGCCCGCGGGGTAAAGAAAGCCTACTGCGAGGCTGAGAGCACGTTATCGGTTCTCAATGGGGTGGATTTGACGGTTAAAGCCGGCGAAGTCATCGCTATTGTCGGCGCATCAGGCTCGGGTAAAAGCACGCTTTTGCATATTCTCGGAGGGCTTGACTCAATTGACGAGGGTGAAGTCACGGTGTGCGAAGCCCCGGTGCACGCGTTAAGCGAAACCGAACGCGATCGCCTTCGCAATGAAAAGTTGGGCTTTGTGTATCAGTTCCATCATCTATTGCCCGAATTCAGTGCTACAGATAACGTAGCGATGCCGCTTTTAATTCGCGGTGTTGATGAAAAGGCCGCGCAAGAGACGGCTGGTGTCATCCTGAAAGACTTGGGTCTTGGAGAGCGTTTGTCGCATTTGCCGTCGCAGCTCTCAGGCGGGGAGCGTCAGCGTTGCGCCATTGCTCGAGCCATGGTGACAAACCCTGCGTGCATTTTGGCCGATGAACCCACCGGTAACTTGGACGGTAAAACCGCTCAGACAGTCTTTGATGCATTTGTGACGCTTGCGAGAAAACAAGGCACGGCTTGCGTCATTGTGACGCATGATTTGGCGCTTGCTGCCAAGTGTGATCGCGTGTTGCACTTAACGGATGGCCGAATTGAGTCGGCTGACGAAAGTAGCCATTAATGGCTCAAGGCAAGTCGAATGCAATAATTCGCCATTACGATGACGAATTATTGCATTTATGCACAAATTGAAATAAATGACCTATATCGATACACATTCTCATGTAGGACTTGCAGGCACTTTTGATGAGGCCTTGCAGGAAGTCGAGAGCGCGCGTGCATTAGGCGTCTCAACCGGCCTGATGACAACGGGCAGTAGCGCCGATTTTTCTCGTATTATCGATTGGGCACCCCGCTTAGGCTGGGGATACACCTTGGGACTTCATCCATTATTTATCCAAGGAGAATCAGAGAAGTCGCTAGAGCTTCTTCGCGAAACGATCGCTTCGCATCTCGATGACCCGTATTTAATTGGTGTGGGTGAAATCGGATTGGATTTCTACGTACAGGGGCTTGACCGGGAAAAGCAGGAGTATTTCTTTGCCGAGCAACTCAAAATCGCTCAAGCGTTCTCTCTGCCGGTGACGATTCACGCCCGCCGCAGTTTATTCCGAGTGATGCATTTTGTGAAAGCGATTGGAGTGACGGGTGGAGCAATTCACGCATTTACGGGTTCTGTGGAAGAGGCAAAGGACGTTCGCCGCGCAGGGCTTTATTTGGGCGTCGGTGGAGCAGTGACCTATACGGGTAGCAAAAAGGTGCGCAAAATCGTCACTGAACTTGGGCTCGAGAACATCGTTCTTGAAACTGACTCTCCGGACATGGCACCGGCATTTGATTCCCAGCGCTCAAGGGCTGAGTATTTACCGCGGTATGCACAAACGATCGCAGATTTACTCAAAGTAACTGTTCAAGAGGTTAGGCAAAAAACGGGAGAGAATGCTTTGAAGGCATTCGGCAGGATCGCTATCAAAGAGCAGATGTAAAGCGGAAAATAGTAAAGTGCCGCTAGCTCTTGACGGTAATTTCCTTACGACATAATAAAGTTTTGTCTTGCCAATCACTAGGGTAAAGTTCAGGAATTATTGTTAAAGATGTGTTGACAACCATTTCATATTTGTAATTCTTATACAACGTATCTTGAAAATCTAGCAATTTAAGGTAACTTTCTTGGGAAAAGTCACAGTCTTGTAGGACCCAACGAAATTTTCTATTTTCAAAAGTTGATGACTGATCAGCAAATCCCATTCTTGTCTGCTTAAATTACAGTGAGAGAACCCTTCCATTTTCGCTCGCCGTTTGTACTTTACTTTGTTCGTCCCTTCTTTAGAAAAGTCATCTTCGTTGAACTTCCTGTCAAAAAAATCTCGATCAACATCTCCCACTTTAAGTTTATCCAGGCGTATATGCTGGAAAGACTCTAGCATGGGATAGTTGATATACAACTTTCCCATATCGGACGAATCTCTAAACTAAACAACTCCCCACTCAAGTGGGAAGGTTTCCTCTGATCTGACTTAA
>ERZ791802.2561-NODE-2561-length-10688-cov-5.764695_pt1 | contig 10688 bp, 7 predicted proteins | sample MGYA00510308_ERZ791802 | MGnify/ENA primary metagenome ERZ791802 (study PRJEB30046, sample SAMN00792028) | human gut metagenome | study: EMG produced TPA metagenomics assembly of the A metagenome-wide association study of gut microbiota in type 2...
TGCCCGCCTATTGTTTACGCTTTTACGAGAATATCGCTGATATCGGTCTGCTGTCCGCCTGCGGTAAAGGCTGCCGTTTTTCCGTCATGGGTGAGCTTGTAGGTTTCCTCCGCCGCGCCCTTTTCCAGCAAATCAGCGAGCAGGAATGCGGAGGTCGCGTCCTTGGTGACAAAGACGATTTTTTCCACGCCCTGCGCCTTGAGGGTGCCGATGCCGCTGAGCTTTCCCGTCAGCACGGCAAAGTCGGCGTCCACGGTGACGGTCAGCACGCCGTCCTTCTGCTCGGCCGTGTAGGCAATGTCCTTGCCGTCCTTGTCGGTCACGCGGTAGAGGGGACTTTGCGGGGTATCCGCGTCGTCGGATTTCCCTTCCGGCACCACAAGCGTGCCGATCTGGAATTCGATCGTCTCGTTGCCCAGCCGCAGGACGCAGGTGACGGGGTAAGTACCCGGCGCGGTGGGAACGGTCTCACTGCCGCCGTAGAGAATTTTTTCTACAGTACCCTCGCCGGACGCTGTCACGGTGAACTTGCCGTTTTCGCTGCGGATGTCCAGAGCGGTCAGGTTTTCCGGGTCGCCGTTGTGATTTTCGCCGCTCAGGCGCATGTTGATGTAGTCCTTCAGCTTCTCAATATCGCTGCCGCTCCGGCCGTTGATCGTCACATCCGGTCCGATCACGTAATGGCCGTTGCTGCTTTCATGGTGGGCATTCTGCCCGTCGCCGATGCGGCCGATGGCATTTTCATCCAGCGTGTATTCGATTTTCTTTGTCTTATAATCAAAGTGGATATCGTCGTCCCAAAGCATACCCGTGGTAATGCGGGCGCTGCCAAGGATAAGAATGGTTCCGCGCATATCATCTTTGTCGTCGCTGCCGATGGCAGCGGCACGATCGCCCGCTATGGCGGTGACCTGCGCGTTGTCCTGGATGATGATCAGTCCGGCCATATGTTCACCATCACTGGCACCGATGCCCGTACCTTCATCCTCGCCGATCGCCTTCACCTTTGCGCTGTCCCGGAGGATGATTCTGCCGGTGGACGTAATGGAGCCATCATCTCCCGCGCCGATGCCCGCACCGTCATCGTCGCTTCCTGCGGTTACCTGCGCGCTGCCGCCGATGGTGATGGTGCCGGACACACTGCCGTCCTCACCGGAGCCGATACCGGCGCCGCCGGTTTCACTCCACGCGGTTACCTTTGCGTTGCCGCCAATCGTAATCGTGCCGGACATCTCGCTCTTTGGGGGGTCATCATCTGACTTGCCGGTGCCAATTCCTGCACCGTCCCAGCCGCTTCCGGCCGTAACCTGCGCGTTGCCGCTGATGGTGATGCTGCCGCTGTCGGACATATTGCCGCCCTCGCCGGAGCCGATACCCGCACCGTCCTCTTGGCTGAAGGCGTTGACCTTTGCGTTTTCGTCAATGGTGATGCTGCCGGACATATTGCCGTTATAGCCGGAACCGATGCCTGCACCGTCACCATAGAAATCATCTTCCCTGTCATCTTCCGTGGTGACGGTGGCGCTGCCGGTAATATGGATTTTACCGGACATGTCTTCATCCTCGTGGCTGCCGATCTTGGCGTTATCGTTATAATTATCTTTATTATCGCCGATCTCGGCCTTCAGAGAGCCGCTGCCGGTGATGGTCACATCGCCGTCGGAGACATGCAGGGCAGAGCCGCTTTCGGAGTAGATTTTGTTATCGCCCTCCAGTGTGATGTTCGCGCTGGAGCTGCCCACGTCGATGGCATCGCCTGTGCTGCTGATGTTGATATCCTGAATGGTGACGTTTGCCGTCGCGTCACCGGTGGTCTGAATGGTGATGGTGCTGTCCGTTGTCTTAGAGCTGTCGCGCTGCTTGATGACAGGCGCATTATCCGCAACGTCTGTGCTGCTTCCCTGGGACACCGTCTGGCCGCTGTCTCCGGCGCTGACGGTAATGTTGCCGTCCTCCAGATACCATTCCGCCGCAAACGCGGTCACAGACAGGTTCACGACCAGCAGCAGCGCGATGATCGCGGAAATCAGTCTTCTCATTTTCATTGGATGTACGTTCTCCTTCCTCGTCCTGACCCGTACCCGTCGGGCAGACAGCCGGGGGATTGCATCGGGATATCTCCCGATGCAATGGGGTACCCCATTGCGAATTTTCCGGAGGCTATTACTGTTGGGTGCATATACCAATGATAGCAGATTACGTTCTCGCTGTCAAGCATTTTCCCGGCGGATAATTTTCACTGTCTATGCCGTTGAATAAACCGCCGGACTATGCTATGATACTGCCAAAGAAGTCCGACAGCCGCCCAAAAATCTGTCAGGCAAACAGGAGGAAGCAACCGTGACCGTGCAAAAAGCGCAAAAAAGTGACATCGACGGCATCGAGAAAATTTACGACCGCATTCATGACAGCGAGGAACAGGGGCTTTCCACCATCGGCTGGATCCGCGGCGTCTACCCCACCCGGAAAACGGCGGAGGCCGCTCTGGAACGGGGCGATCTGTTCGTCATGGCAGACGGCGGGAACGTGGTCGCCGCCGCCGTCATCAACCAGACCCAGGTGCCCGAATACAAGGATGCGGCATGGAAGCACGCCGCGGAAGATAACGAGGTCATGGTGCTGCACTGCCTTGTGGTTGACCCACTGAAAGGCGGAAAGGGATATGGCCGCGCTTTCGTCGCCTTTTATGAGGACTACGCGAGGCGGCACGGCTGTCCCGCCCTGCGGATGGACACCAATGTGAAAAACACCCGGGCGCGGAAGCTGTACCACGCCCTGGGATATGAGGAAGTCGGCGTCGTGCAGTGCGTTTTCAACGGCATTCCCGATGTGCAGCTGGTGTGCCTGGAAAAATATCTGGGGAAAAACTGAAAAAGCTCCCTTTCTGACGGCAAGCGCTGTCAGGAAGGGAGCCTATTTTTATTTGGCCTTATAATAGTCCGTATCCAGAATCAGATTGTTGATCCGCACGAACTGCTGTACCTTTTCGGCCATCGCGTCAAGGGTTTCGCTGCTTACCTCCGCTTCGCCGCCGGTGATGCTGAGGACGCGCTCCGTCCCCGCGTCATAGGCAATGTCCCCGGATATCCAGCTGCCGTCGGAAAACAGGGCGCAGCCCTCATAGGTGGAGTCAAAGGCGTCCCGGCCTATGTAATCGTAGGGGCTGTCCACCCCCAGAAGATTCAGCATCGTGGGCAAAAGGTCGGAGGTGTTCAGCGTCTTGCTTACCTCCATGGGCTGCAAATCCGCGCTCCAGATGAAGCAGGGCGTCCTTTCCAGCAGCAGCGCGTCGTCCACCCCGGAAAGGGCGTACAGGGATTTTTCGTCCTTATAGCCGTAGGTGTAGTGGTCAGTGACGCCGATGATGACGGTGTTTTCCAGCTGCCCCTTGTCCTCCAGCTCCTCAAGCAGCCGGGCAAACAGGTCGTCCACCAGCTTGGCCTTGAGATAAGCGCAGTCCGTTTCCTCGTTGCCCGTAAGCCCCCGGAATTCCGGGTACTTTTTCAGCGCCCAATAGCTCAGGACTTCATTGTACTTGTAGCTTAAGTGGGCGGAACGGGTGATGATGAAGTTCAGAGTCGGCTGTCCCTCCCGGAAAAATTCGGCGTTCAGACCGGGATTGTCAAACAGCAGCTGATCGTCATACAAAAGGTCTTCCTCGTCCTCGCCGATGAAATCCCCATAACAGACATACTCCGAATACCCCATGGCGGGAGAGAACACCCCCCGGCTGTAGAAGCTGGGGTCGTTATAGTGGAAGGTCTTGGCGGAATACCCCTCCCGGGTCAGCAAATTGGCAAGAGACTGGCGGTAGGTGTTGGTGATGTAGTCGAAGGCGTAGCCGCCCTGACTGCTCAGGAATGAGCCGGTATTCACGCAGAATTCCGTATTGAAGGTACGGATGCCGCCATACCCCGGCGTGTAGAAGCGGGTGAAGGAAATGCCCTCGGACATGAGCCGCTGAAGCGTTGGGGTATATTTCCCGATCATCCAGTCGTCCATGGACTCCATGAGCACCATAACCACGTTTTTCCCTTCCAGAAGGCCGGTCATTTCGTTGTCCCCGCCCACGGTTCGACCCGCAAAATAGGCGTTGATCGCCGCCTCTCCCGCCTTCTGCGCCGCGGCGCAGCTTGGGGTCAGGGGATAGATGCCGTTTTTGTAGATGTCCTTTTCCAACGTCTGATACAATCCGCAGACCTGATACAGCCGGTGGGCGTTGAACATGTTGTTATAGGCCGCCTCAGCGGACTGAACTCTGCCGTAGTCGGAGGAGGCGTAGCGGATGTCGCCGTCCTGCAAAAACACCGCCTGGGGCAGGCAGGCCGCGCCTACCGACGCGGCAACGGCAACCGCCGCAGCCGCGATGCCGGTTGACCATTTCTGCTTCCATCCGGGGAAGTTCACCAGAATCACAACGCCCTGTACTGTAAGCGCCGCCAGTCCCAGCCACCAGCCGATGGGGTAGCTCAGCAGGACGGAAAAATAGTCCGACCCTTCGGAGGCATAGCGGAAATCCGACAGCCACATCATCTCGGAAAACAGGTAAAAATACCCCGTCTCCACGGCGGCATAAATCGCGGCGGCGAAATACAAAATGCCGTATGCCACTCTGCCCGCCTTGGCCGGAAGCAGCCTGACGAAGCCGCTTAAGATTGCCGCCCACAAAGCGCCGAAGGCCAGCGGCCAGAGCTGCGCCGGCCGGAATTCCTCGGTATTCAGGGATAAAAAGAAAAAGGCAAACACTTCCACCAGGAAGAAGGACAGCGGCACAAAAAGGAAATGCACACGCCGCCCCGTTCTCTGTTTGCCTGTGGTTCTGTCCACTGTTCATCCGCTCCTTTATCGAAACTTAGGGTATTGTATCACAAAATGCCGCAAATGTACACTTAAGAATTCCTTGTATCGATATTTTTCACAAAAAATTTATTTTCCTCTTGTAAAATCTTCCTAATTGACGTATACTTAGGGGAGCTTTGAAGAAATCAGTAAGGAGAGAGGACACCCATATGGATTTGATTACCGTCCGTGACCTGTTCAAAAACACCGAAAAATATGCCGGCACCGAAGTGAACGTCGGCGGCTGGGTGCGAAACCGCCGGGGCAGCAAGCAGTTTGGCTTTATCGTCCTGAACGACGGTACTTATTTCACCCCCGTGCAGGTGGTGTATAACGACACCCTGGAAAATTTCCAGGAGATTTCCAAAATCAATATCGGCGCCGCCCTAATCGTTCGCGGCACGCTGGTTCTCACCCCGGACTCCAAGCAGCCCTTTGAGATTCAGGCCGAGCAGATCACGGTGGAAGGCTCCTCCACCGGCGACTACCCCCTCCAGCCCAAGCGCCACTCCATGGAGTTCCTGCGCACCATCAACCATCTGCGTCCCCGCACCAACACCTTCCAGGCGGTGTTCCGCGTCCGCAGCCTTGCCGCCATGGCCATCCACCAGTTCTTCCAGGATCGGGACTTTGTCTATGTCCACACGCCCCTGATCACCGGCTCCGACTGCGAGGGCGCGGGCGAAATGTTCCAGGTCACCACCCTTGATCTGAACAACGTCCCCAAGACCGAAGACGGCAAGGTGGATTTTTCCCAGGACTTCTTCGGCAAGCCCACCAACCTGACCGTTTCCGGCCAGCTCAACGCCGAGACCTTTGCCATGGCCTTCCGCAACGTCTATACCTTCGGCCCCACCTTCCGCGCGGAAAACTCCAACACCACCCGCCATGCCGCCGAATTCTGGATGATCGAGCCGGAAATCGCCTTTGCCGACCTGGAAGACGACATGGAGCTGGCCGAGGCCATGATCAAGTATATCATCTCCTACGTTCTGGAGCATGCCCCCGAAGAGATGAACTTCTTCAACGAATTCGTCGACAAGGGACTGCTTGACCGACTGCACAACGTCCTGCACAACGAGTTTGGCCGCATCACCTACACCGACGCCGTCGCCCTGCTGGAAAAGCACAACGACGAGTTTGAGTACCCCGTCCACTGGGGCAGCGACCTGCAAACGGAGCATGAGCGCTTCCTCACGGAGAAGGTGTTCAAGAAGCCCGTCTTCGTCACGGATTACCCCAAGGAGATCAAGGCATTCTACATGAAGCTGAATCCCGACGGCAAGACCGTGGCCGCCATGGACTGCCTGGTTCCCGGCATCGGCGAGATCATCGGCGGCAGCCAGCGTGAGGACAACTTCGATATCCTGGAAAACCGCATCAAAGAGCTGGGCATGAAGCCGGAGGACTACGCTTTCTATCTTGACCTGCGCAAGTACGGCTCCGCCCGTCACGCGGGCTACGGCCTGGGCTTTGAGCGCTGCGTCATGTACCTCACCGGCATGGGCAACATCCGGGACGTACTTCCTTTCCCCAGAACCGTGGGCAACTGCGACCTGTAATTGCAGCACCATCGATTGCAAAAGGCGAACCGTTTCATACGGTTCGCCTTTTTTGATGGAAATCATCCGGTCAGGAAACGGAAAACCGCCCGAAAGAAGCTTGCTTCTTTCGGGCGGAAATTCATTTTTGTGTCAGGATTACACAGCCAGGAAGAACTTCACCAGGAACAGAGCGGAAATCACGTAGGTCAGGACGGAAACTTCCTTGGCCTTGCCGCCGAAGATCTTCATGATGGTGTAGGAAATCAGACCCAGGCCGATGGCATGGCCGATGGAGCCGGAGATGGGCATACCGATGAGCATCAGCGCCACGGGAACCATCTGATCCATATCGTCGAAGTCGACCCGCTTCAGACCCTGGAGCATCAGGATGCCCACGTAGATCAGAGCAGCGGAGGTGGCAGCGGCGGGGATGATGGCAGCGATGGGGGCGATGAAGATGCAGGCCAGGAACAGCAGGCCGGTGACGACAGCAGTCAGACCGGTGCGGCCGCCGGCCTCAACACCGGAAGCGGACTCGATGAAGGTGGTGATGGTGGAAGTACCGGTGCAGGCGCCGGCGATGGTGCCGATGGCGTCGGACAGCAGAGCTTCCTTCATGTTGGGCATATCGCCCTTCTCGTCCACCATGCCGGCGCGGGAGGCGGTGCCCACCAAAGTGCCGATGGTGTCGAACATGTCAATGATGCAGAAGGTGATGATCAGGGTGATGGCGGTGAACCAGCCGATTTCCATGAAGCCGGCGAAGTTGAACTTGAACAGGGTAACCTTGGCCATATCGGCGAAGGGAGGCAGGAAGGAAGCGGTAGCCAGAGAAGCGAAGGGGTTGGTGTGCAGGAAGGCGAAGGAGCCGATCCAGTAAATCACGGAAGCGACGAGCATACCGTACAGCACGGAGCCCTTGATGCCCTTCTTGGACATCGCCAGGATGACGAACAGGCCGACGAACATGGTCACAACGGTCAGGATCATGGTGGCGAAACCGGCGTCGCCCATGTTGCCCTGGAGATAGCTGGGAGTCAGTGCGCCGAAGAAGTCACGCATGACATAGAAGGGAGTGGTGAAGCCGTTGCCCTCTGCGTAGATGCCCACGTTGGAACCAAGGCCGATATTCATCAGCATCAGGCCGATGGCGGGAGAGATGCCCAGACGGATGCCGAGAGGAATGGCCTCCACGATCTTCTCGCGGACGTTGAAGATGGACAGGACAACGAAGACGATACCCTCCAGCAGGATGATGACCAGAGCGGCCTGGAAGGAAGCCACATAAGTCATACCGGTCATGGCAACGATGTTGCCGACGACCACGGCAAAGAAGCTGTTCAGACCCATACCGGGAGCCATTGCGAAGGGCTTGTTGGCCAGGAACGCCATGCAGAACGTACCGATGGCAGACGCGATGCAGGTTGCCAGGAACACGCCGTTCCACAGATCCTGTCCGGCGGCGCCGAAGCCGGTGAGCAGGTTCGGGTTCAACGCGATGATGTAGGCCATCGTCATGAACGTCGTGAGGCCAGCCACGACCTCAGTCTTGACGGTGGTCTTGTTCTCGGAGAGCTTGAAAACTTTCTCTAACATAGTATCGACCTTTCTTTTTAGTTTTCCGGCTAAGCCGGTGGAAAAGTACAATTCCATTGTAACATTTTACAAAAATAATACAATACAGAAGACAACACAAACTTGTGAACAAATTATGTCCTGTTTTCGTCGTTTTGACAAATACCCGTTTTTCCCGGCGTTTTATAGGGCAATTCCTTTGAATTTTCACCCGGTTTGGAAACATATCTATGAACAACCGTTTCCACCGTACCGGAATAAACATAAATTTTTAAGGAGCTTCCCTGATTTTTCAGGGAAGCTCCTTGTTGCTAAGATTCTGTTTTTGGTTGTTTTTACTGCTTCGGCGCACGCTTCCGGCAAAGATAAATGTCCAGCTTTTCCTTCATGTTCTCCGGCATTTCCCGGGCAACGGGACACCGGACAGCGTTTGCCATACGCTCCGCGAAGGCAATGAGGAACGCCGTATCCGCCGCCATCTGCTCCCCCTTCATCAGCGCCATGGTGTCATAGCGGTTGTGAATGGTACCCGTTTGGTGGGACGCGATACGGGCAAAGGACACCGCCGGAATGCCCTTGTCGGCAAAGGGCGTGGAGTCGCTGGAATACACGTCCTGCTTCACCTCCACCGGGAAACCCAGCTCGTCGCCCAGGTAGGAAATATAGTGGCACAGCTTCTCCTCGCCGGTGACGCAGGAGATAAATTTGCCCATGATGCAGCCGATCATGTCCAGATTGATGTTCAGCACGCAGTTTTTGAGCTTTTCCTCGTCGGCGCAGTAAGCCTTGGAGCCAAGCAGTCCCCGTTCCTCGCTGCCGCACCAGATGAAGCGCAGGCCGTAGCGGTGGGGATGCGACGCGAAATGCTCCGCGATGCCCAGCAGTCCCGCGGAGCCGGACATGTTGTCGTAAGCGCCCTGGGACAGGGGTGTGGAATCATAGTGGGCGGTAAAGGCGATATATTCATCCACCTCTCCCGGCATGTCCAGGACGACGTCGTGAGACTGGCCGGTATACTCCTCCTGCTTCAGCGTGATTTTCGCCGTGGACACGCCCTTACGGATCAGCTCTACCGCGTCTTTGGCGTTGATGTTCACGCCGGGAATCCGGTTTCCGTTGTGGACGTAGGCGCGCAGCTCCCGCTGGTCAATGTCCCGGTCGGCGTAGTTGACGCTTCCGTCATAGGTGACGAAGCCCACCGCGCCGTTTTCCAGCAGATCGTGATACATCCAGTAGCCCAGGTAGCCGTCGATCATCACGATTTTCCCCCGGCATTTGCTCAGCGCGTAGGGGCTGGAATCCCGCAAATAATAGAACGGCGCTTCCACCTCTCCGCTTCCGGCGCACAGATAGCCCTTGCAGGCCACCTCCACGCCGTCCACCTGGAAAACCGTCTCCCGCATCGTAGACATCGGCACGTCAAAGGGTACGATCTCGGCTTTCAGCCCAAACTCAGACACCTTGTCCTGCAAATACTGCGCCGTACGCAATTCCTCCGGACTTCCGCCGGTGCGGATATAGGCTGTATCCGCAAAAATCTTCATGATTTGTTCCGCATTCATAGCGTTCCCTCCTTTTTTCCATATAGTAATCCATTTACCCGAAATTTGCAAGCCTTGGACTGCATCAATAGTTTGCTCCACGTTTCAAAGAAACCTTGGGAAGCTCTGAATAAATCGTCCTCAGCCGAGCGGCAGGCCTTTTTCTCTATCCGCGCGGCTTCAAAAGCGGGAAATACATACAGTATTCTTCCGTTCCCGAACTTTGAATTGAGACAAAAATCCTGGCTGCGTCTTCTTGCCAAATTGTGCAGTGCTGCCCTAAGAAAGTCAACTGTCACGGGACTTGTAGATATGCTTTTATGAGGATCTCAGCCCTCTTGACGAAGCGTTCTTGGCGTGATATGGTTGATACATGGAAACAACAAAGGAGTGCATTGCCATGAAATACGAATCCGTACAGCGGACGCCGGGCTTCATTTATCTGACAGAAAAGTACACCAAGCTGTACCACCTGGAAAGCATATGATCAGACGGCTGAATCACGAGACGGTTTTATCCCTCCTGCCCGATCGGAGCCCCTGGGGACATAAGGGGGATTTCGGCAAGCTTCTGCTGCTGTGCGGCAGCAGGGGGTATACGGGGGCGGCGTTTTTCGCTGCCATGGGCGCTCTTCGCTCGGGCGCGGGGCTGGTGTTTCTGGGAGTGCCGGAAAGCATCTACGGCATTGAAGCGGTGAAGCTCACCGAGCCGGTGATTTTCCCACTGCCAGACGTAGACGGCAGGCTCAGCGCCGACGCCGTGCCGGAAATTCTTTCGCGGCTTCCCCGGATGGACGCCGTGTTGGTCGGCCCCGGTCTGGGGCAGTCCGACGGGACGCTGGCGGTGGTCAGGGCGGTGCTGGAAAAAGCGGAATGCCCGGTGGTCGTGGATGCGGACGGCATAAATGTCCTGCGGGCGCATAGAGATTTACTGCGCGGAAGGAAATCGCCCACCGTCCTGACGCCCCATGACCGGGAATTTGCCCGTCTTGGCGGCATCATCGGGGAAGACCGCATGGCCGCAGCCGCTGCTCTTGCCGACGACCTGGGGTGCGTCGTCCTGCTGAAGGGTCACGAGACCTGCGTCACAGACGGTACGGACGGTTATATCAACCCAACCGGAAATTCCGGTATGGCCGTCGGGGGCAGCGGGGACGTGCTGGCGGGCGTTATTACGGCGCTGCTGGTGG
>ERZ791802.2565-NODE-2565-length-10683-cov-13.906097_pt1 | contig 10683 bp, 6 predicted proteins | sample MGYA00510308_ERZ791802 | MGnify/ENA primary metagenome ERZ791802 (study PRJEB30046, sample SAMN00792028) | human gut metagenome | study: EMG produced TPA metagenomics assembly of the A metagenome-wide association study of gut microbiota in type 2...
GATGAAGCGGTAGCTCCTTCTTTGTCGTTGCCCGGAAAGACAATGAAATATCAGGTAAATTTAATGAAAACGGGTATATCAAACCAGTGAAAATGACTTTTGAAGGAGTATTACCCAGTCCGTTTGATAGTACGAAGTGATGTTTTTATTACATTTGCCAATGTAAAACGATTATTAATTAAATATCTAAATCATGAGAAGATATTTCCTGTTAGTTGTGTGTTTGTGCTTGGCATCACTACTTCGTGCACAGAATAAGTTAGAGTTAATTTCTCCCAATGGAGAGCTGAAAGTGTCCTTGAATCTCTCGGATAAAATCTATTATAGTATAGATTATAATGGCGATGTATTATTGAAAGACAATACCCTTCAGTTGACATTGAGGAATCAGGTGTTGGGACAAAATCCCAAACTGCGCCGTCAGAAACGTATGAGTGTCGACGAGCAATTAACTCCTATTGTTCCTTTGAAATATGCGAAAGTCAATAATCGTTATAATCAATTGCTACTGACCTTTAAAGATTATTCAGTAGAATTCCGTGCTTTTGACGATGGAGTTGCTTACCGGTTTATTACCTCACAAAAAGGTGATGTTGAAGTAATGAACGAAGAGTTTGCTATCAACTTCCCGTCGGATTATCTTCTTCACTTGCAACAACCGGGAGGCTTCCATACAGCTTATGAGGAACCTTACACACATGTTCAAAGTAATGCGTGGAAGCCTGAAGAACGGATAGCTGTTTTGCCGGTATTGATTGACACACAAAAAGACTATAAAATATTAATCAGCGAGTCGGATCTGGCTGATTATCCATGTATGTTTCTCAAAGGAACGGGCACGAACGGAGCAATTTCTGTTTTTCCTAAAGCTCCGCTTGCGTTTGCCGAAAACAGTGATCGTAGTGTGAAGATTACTCAAGAAGCTGATTACATTGCTAAAACAAAAGGTACGAGAAATTATCCTTGGCGTTACTTTGTGATAAGTAAAAATGATAAGCAGTTGATTGAGAATACAATGACTTATAAACTGGCTGAAAAGAATCAACTTCAGGATGTTTCATGGATTAAGCCGGGACAGGTGAGCTGGGAATGGTGGAATGACGCTTCTCCTTACGGACCGGATGTGAATTTTGTTTCCGGTTATAACTTGGATACTTATAAGTATTATATTGATTTTGCTTCTAAATTTGGTATTCCATATATCATTATGGATGAAGGCTGGGCTAAAAGTACACGTGAACCTTATACGCCTAATCCCAAAGTAGACTTACACGAGTTGATTCGTTATGGCAAAGAAAAAAATGTAGGGATTGTGCTTTGGTTGACGTGGTTGACGGTAGAAAACAATTTTGATCTCTTCAAGACTTTCAATGAATGGGGAGTAAAAGGACTTAAGATTGATTTTATGGACAGAAGCGATCAGTGGATGGTCAACTTTTACGAACGGGTAGCCCGAGAAGCAGCCAAACATCATTTGTTTGTCGATTTTCATGGCTCTTTCAAACCTGCCGGACTGGAATATAAATATCCGAATGTATTGTCTTACGAAGGAGTGCGTGGAATGGAACAAATGGGCGGTTGTTATCCGGATAATAGTCTGTATTTACCGTTTATGCGTAATGCTGTCGGTCCGATGGATTATACTCCCGGAGCGATGATTAGTATGCAGCCTAATGTATATCGGTCGGAACGTCCTAATGCTGCAAGTATCGGAACACGTGCTTATCAGTTGGCACTCTTTGTGGTTTTTGAAAGTGGTCTGCAGATGTTGGCGGATAATCCTACTCTTTATTATCGTAATGAAGATTGTACCCGTTTCATCACACAAGTTCCCGTAACGTGGGACGAGACTGTGGCACTGGAAGCTAAAGCGGGTGAATATGTCATTGTAGCAAAACGGAAAGGCGATAAGTGGTTTATAGGAGGAATGACTAACAATGGTAAAAAGGAACGTGAGTTTACCATAAAGTTAGATTTCTTGAATAAAGATCGCTCTTATCAAATGACATCTTTTGAGGATGGTATCAACGCAGGACGTCAGGCGATGGATTATCGTTGCAAGTCATCCCAGGTGAAAGCCGGAGAGCAGCTAACTATAAAGATGGTTAGAAATGGTGGCTTTGCAGCTGTCATTGAATGATGGCACATATTCTAACTTTCCATACGTAAAAATGGAAATCATCTTTCAATCTATCACCATCCTTCTGAAATGCTTTGTTCATCGAGCTTTCAGGGCGGTGATAGATTGTTCTCCACCTATCACCTAATCATTCATCTATCACCGTTTGAAATGAACATGCCTGCATATAAATATAAGCTTGTATGTAAATAGAAGTTTCAACAGGGGATACCTTTGGTTTCAAGGCGGGAAACTTTAGTTTCTATTAGGGGAAACTGCAGTTTCAGAGGCTTGAAACTAAAGTTTCCAAGGCTTGAAACAAAGTGTTTTGCGGCTTGAAACTGTTTGTTTCAAGCGTTGAAACCAATCGTTTCACGGCACGAAACACTTTGTTTTGCTATTTGTTCTAAGAAGGCAATGCCTCGGAATCAACGCTTTCTCTTAGAGAACCACTCTTTAAACTCTGCTACTCGGGCTTTACTGACAAGTATTTTTTCTTTGATTCCTGAATAATACAAGTTGATGGACAGTCGGCTGTTGAACCATAAGTCAATATCTTTGATAGCTTCTCGCGAAATAAGATATTGGCGGTTAGCCCGAAAGAAAAGAGAAGGATTGAGACACTCCGTAAGTTCATCTAATGTTTGAGAAAAACAGTATTCGGTTTCATCGGTTAAGACTACCTTGACCTGACAGTCCTTAATATAAAACAATTGTATCATATCTACAGAAACGGGCAATAGTTTGTCTCCTTTGGTAGGAATAAGGAAATGACTTTTATAGTTTTCCTGCTTTTGGAGTGAATGTATCAGTTTCAGTAGCTCATTCTCCTGTTGTGGAAAGGGAAACTGGTGTTTGTCAGCAGCATCCTGTAAACCTTGCAGCTTATCGAAAGCGTGTTCTATGTCTTCCTTACCGATGGGTTTTAATAAGTAGTCGATGCTGTTTACTTTGAATGCACGTAACGCATATTCATCATAGGCAGTTGTAAAGATAATCGGACAAGTAATATTGATATGATTGAATATCTCGAAGGCGGAACCATCTGCCAGATGAATATCCATGAATACCAGTTCCGGCATCGGATGAGAACTGAACCATTCGATAGTGGAACTGATACTATCCAGTATGGTCACGATTTCTCCATTCGGTTTTATCTCATTAAGCAGTGAAGTCAGGTTTCGTACTGCTGCTTTTTCGTCTTCTATAATGACAATCTTCATGGTGATTATTGTTCTAGTTGTGATTTTTCAATCAAAGGAATACAAACTGTAAACTCTCTGTCCTCCGTTATTTGTATATCCCGTTTAAACAAGAGCCTGTATCGTTTGGCAAGGTTGGCAAGTCCGATACCGGTTCCGGAAGTTGCAGTCCATTTGGGCTGAATATCGTTGCTGATAGACAAATTGCCGTTATCGTCCGTCGTGATATGAATAGTCAACGGCTTTCGGTTGCTGATTTCGTTGTGCTTTACTGCATTCTCAATCAACACTTGCACCGCCATTGGAGGGAGGAGATATTCTTCGTAGGCATTGCTTATCTGTATGTCGAATTGTAGATTGTTCTCAAAACGCATCTTTAATAGAAATATATAAGCGGAAACAAATTCCATTTCTTCCCGGAGACTGACACATTGTGACTCATTACTTTGCAAAGTATACCTTAGTACCCGGGAGAGTTCCTGAATGTAATCCTGCGCTTTATCCTGATTTTCGCGTACCAGCGAACGCAGGGTATTCAGCGAGTTGAACAGCATGTGTGGGTTCAGCTGATTCTTCAGTACTTCATACTGATTACGGAGATTCTCTGCCTGAAGCTGTTCGTTTTCAATAAGTACCAGTTGCTGCTTGAATATAAGATGAATGATACAGCAACTACTGGTGACGAGACATGCCACAATAAAATCCCGCAATGGATGCAAATAATGATGTACCATGGCATCGATGGCCGGAATATCAAACGTTCTGTGAAGGAAAACAAAAAACTGTCCTGACAAGTTACTCAATATCCATGTCACGATAAAGGAAAGCAAAATCTTTGTCCCTGTAATTTTAATGGAAGCCTGATTGAAATGAAACAAACGGGTATTGATGGCAAAAAGTAACAATAGTGACAGAAAGGTAAAAAGTATTTCGTTTGCCACATCTATAAACTTCATCCCCGGGAATAAGGAATGACTTTCGAAACGGTCGAAAAGAGATACTGATTCAGGAAAATGAATCAGTACAGCAACCGCCAAGGAGATGATGACTGTGGAAAGTATATACTTATCTTTTTTTATTGCTTTGGCTATCATACAACAAAGATAGTGGTAAATTATGAGTTACCGGTTATAAAATGTCGATGCTGTTGTCACTGTTGGTCAATTATTGTTTCTGAATGTGTGCCGTGACATACATACCGGGGCGGAATTGTACATTTTCCTCCTTGATGGAAGCATATACCTCGAGCGAACGATTGGTTTCGTCTACTTTTTGTCCGATGGAAATCACGATACCGTGAAAGGTTTGTGTCCCCATTCCGTTTACACGAAATTGTACCGGGCTGCCGACTTGTATGTCTGCGAGATCTTTCTCATAAGTAGTCAGGCAAAGCATCGGGTTGCTTTTATCGATAAGTTCGCAAAGGGCTTCTCCCGGATTGATATATTTGCCGATGTTCATCGCTACATTAGCGGCATAACCACTAATGGGGGCTTTGACTTCCAGTAGCGGTTGTATTCCGTTCTTAAGTAATGCCTCCGTTTGAACGCCTAAAAGAGAAAGTTGTGCAGCAGCGGCGTCCTGGCGACTCTTCATGGAGAGAAAGTCCGCTTTACTTTGCTGGAATTTCTTTTGAGAAGCTGCTTGTTCGGCAGACAGATTTTTTTGCCGTTCGTATTCAGCTAAGAGATATTCGGTTTGTGCGTGACTGTCCAGATAAGTTTGTTGCAGGGTGATGAACTCCGGATTCTCTAACGTGGCGATTACACTGTTTGCAGCCACCCATTGCCCTGGAAGCAGAGAAGCCTTTTTTACAATGCCTCCCATGGTTAAAGCAATGGTTGCCTGACGTTGAGGAGGAAGAACGATTCGTCCGTTGAACGAAACCTGATTAGGCTTTGAGGTAGCTGAAGTGATGGCATCCACTTCGGGTTGTGCGATGGTATCTGCTATCGTTTCGGCAACGGGAATTGCGGCGGATTCGTTATTTGTAGTTTGCTGGTTTCCTTTGCAAGCCGTTAGAACTAGTAAAAGGATGGGATAAACTATCTTTTTCATATCTTATGTTTTATAATAATTATTCTGGGTGATGTATGTCATTCAATGTCTCGATTTTCCACCTACTTGAAAAGTTCATATTCCAGTGCAGCAATATTGTATTGGTAGACTGTTTCAATATAGCCTCTGCGTATCTCTCTGGCGGTGGTAATCGACTGTATATATTCGGCAATGCCTGTTTCGCTCTGCTGCAATTGCAGGTTGGCTGCCTTTGTCAGTTCGTCCGCTTCTTTCAGGGCAGAAGAGGTATAATATCGTAAACTCTCGTTATATCTGCGGAGGGATGCTTCCAGTTCGAGTGTCTTATTTCTTAACTCCCGGATGTTGGCATCTGCCTGTATTTGCGCTGAAGTGGCAGTTAGCCGTGCCTGCTTCACTTTGCTCTTTTGTGGCAGGAAGTAGATGGGGAAAGAAACCCCGATCATCCAGGCATTCAGATTCTTAAGTGGGAGAATGTCCTGACGTGTATACCCCACACTGATTTCAGGAAAGAAATGGCTCTGCTCTACACGGAGCATTGCTTTCGCTTCATCTGCCTGGCTTTGAAAGTAGGCAGTATGTGCTCCCGACAGGTTTCCATCCGAAATGCCGGTATAGAATAAGGATAAAGTGGAATCCACCGGAACAATGGGATCGTTGGAGTAGCAACTCCATTGGAAACGTGCCAATGCCATTTTCTCTTCTTCTTTTGCTTGGAACCAGCGGTTATGCAGATCGGCAGCTATGGTGGTCATCATATTTTTCTCTAGCAAGGTGATCTCTCCTTGTTGGTATCGTAATTCTCCGATGCGCTGCAGCTCTTCTGCCATTTTATCCTGATCCCGATACATTGAACAGAGATTAGTGGCATATTGATAGTAGGCCCACGCCCTTTTCACTTCTGCTGTGATTTCTTTCTCTACCATCTGCCGATAATAGGTGTTCGTTTTTACCTGACGGTTGACTAACGCATTCTTGTAGAATGGCGTTAGAAGAGAGCCCAGGCTTTGCTCGAAAGCCAGTTCCTTGTCTTTTTTGTTTTCTCCGTTAAGTTGACCCCAGGAATAGCTGAACGAGGTAGGCGTTGCTTCTATCACTTCTCCGCGAGTGGCTTTGGCTTGTTGAATAGCATTATTGGCTATTTTTAGGCGAGGATGATTTTGTTTGGCTATTTCTATCGCCTGTTCGAGACTGACTGTTTGTGTCTGTTGAGCGGAAACGAACGCGGGAAGAAACAAGAACAGGAGACACAATCCCCCGAAAGGCCAGCGCAGTTTGATTCCCGGACGTCTCCAGGTAGCAAATGAATTTACAATTTTGTAAAACACCGGAATGATGAGTAAAGTCAGTACGGTAGAAATAATCAAGCCACCGATGACCACTGTTGCCAACGGACGTTGTACTTCTGCGCCGGCTGAAGTGGCTATTGCCATCGGGACGAATCCCAGAGATGCAACCAGTCCTGTCAGGAATACAGGACGGAGCAAGTGTGGAGTCCCTCTTTTGATAATCTGGTTTGTAGTCATGGAATAGGTATTTTGTTTACGAAGTTCGTTGAAGTGATTTACCATCAGGATACCATTCAATACTGCTACCCCGAACAAAGCGATGAATCCTACTCCGGCCGATATGCTAAACGGAAGTCCGCGTAGCCAAAGTGCGGCGATACCACCGATGAGCGATAGGGGGACGGTTGAGAATACCATCAGGGTATAGGTGATGTTCTTGAATGCGAAGAACAGAATCAATAGAATGAGCATTAATGCCACGGGGATGACCACCAGTAAGGTATTGATGGCATTTTGCAAGTTTTCGAACTGGCCGCCGTATTCGAAGTAATATCCCGGCTTCAGTTTGATGTTCTTGTTCAGTGTCTCTTGAATATTGGCGACAACTTGCTGGATATCTGCGTCACGCACATTGACACCGATGACGATGCGCCGTTTGGTTGCATCCCGGTTGATTTGCAGTGGCCCACTGACAAGGTCGATGCTTGCTACCTCTCCAACAGGGATTTGAATTCCTTCCGAAGTGCGTACAAACAACTTGTCAAGATTCAAGTCGGCCACTTTCTCCTGGTCAAGCCGTACCACGAGATCGAATCTCCGTTCGTTTTCAAAGATTACACCTGTTGACTCTCCGGCATAGGCAGTTCGGATAATGGTGTTAAGCTCTTGTATGTTGATGCCGTAACGGGCTATTTTGCCACGGTTGTATTTCACTACTAATTGGGGTAATCCCATTGTCTGCTCAACGATGACATCCGCTGCTCCCGGCACTTTTTCTACAAAGGTAGCTGCTTCTTTGGCTCTTTCATATAATTCGTGCGTGTCTTCTCCATATAATTTGATGGCAATATCTGCTTTTGCTCCCGTCATCAGCTCGTTGAAGCGAAGCTGTATCGGTTGCGAGAAGTTGAATTCGGCACGTTCGGAGAGCGGAGCAAGTGCGTCTTTCATTTTATCCACCATTTCTGCACGGCTTCCGGCACTTGTCCATTCTTTGAATGGTTTCATGATAATCATCACATCGGCATCTTCCACTGCCATCGGGTCAGTGGGAACTTCCGCCGTTCCTATTTTGGCTACCACGTGTTTGATTTCAGGGAATTTATCCATTAATGCTTTCTCTGCCAAGCGGGAAACTTCGATACTTTCGGTCAGCGAACTTCCTGCGGGTAGTGTCATTTGCATGGCAAAATCACCTTCGTCCAAAGTGGGAATGAACTCTGCTCCCAGGCGGGTAAAGAGAAAAAGTGAACCGATCAGCGCGGAGAAGGCTATGATGACGGTACGCCATTTGTAACGAAGACAGGCGCGCAGGGTATGCTGGTAGATCTTGTTCAGTTTCTCGAAGAAGCGGTCGGCAAGGGTGGGTTTCACAACAATGGTATGCTTCAGAAAGAGGGAGGCCATCATAGGAACATAAGTCAGTGAGAGAATTAAGGCTCCGATAATGCAGAACACAAGTGTTTTAGCCATGGGGGTGAAGTATTTCCCTTCAATCCCGTTCAATGTAAGGATGGGGAAGAAGACGATAAGGATAATCAACACTGCAAAAGTGGCCGAACGTGTAACGCCGGAAGCTCCTTTTTCCACTTCTTTGTCCATCTCTTTGCGGGTCAGTGTACGGCCTCGGAATTGTTTTCCGTAAATGTGGGCGAGGATACCTTCCAATATAACGATAGAGCCATCTACTACAATACCAAAGTCAATGGCACCGAGACTCATTAGATTGGCGGTGACATTGAATACACGCATCATGATAAAAGCGAAAAGCATTGCCAGCGGGATGACGGATGCGACAATCAGTCCGGCACGGAGGTTGCCGAGGAAGAGGATGAGTACAAGGAAGACGATAACCGCTCCTTCAATCAGGTTGTTGACAACCGTAGAGATGTTCCGGTTTACCAGTTCCGAACGGTTCAAGTAAGGTTCTATACTGACTCCTTCGGGTAATAGCTGCTGTATTTTTTCTACCCGTTTTTCGAGTTCTTGAGTCACTACATTTGCGTTGGCACCTTTCAGCATCATGGCAATTCCGCCGACACACTCGCCCTCACCATCCTTTGTCATGGCACCGAAACGCTTTGGAGAACCGAAGCGGACAACTCCTACATCACTGATATGTACCGGAATCCCATTCCGGTTGGTCACTACAATCTGTTCAATATCCTTGATGCGGGTAATCATACCTTCCGACCGGATATAGTAGGCGTTCTTTATCTTCTCAATGTAGCTTCCTCCGGTATTTTGGTTGTTGCTGCTAAGTGCTTCGAACACCTCGCCGATAGTGATATTCAAAGAGAACAGGGCGTCCGGATCGACGGCTACTTCATATTGTTTCAAATAACCGCCGAAACTATTGATTTCTACTATACCGGGTATACCGGACAACTGACGTTTCACCATCCAATCTTGAATGGTGCGGAGCTCCATTGCGTCATATTTCTTCTCATATCCGGGAGCTACCTTCAATATATACTGGTAAATCTCTCCCAGACCGGTAGTGATGGGCATCATCTCCGGTGTTCCGAGCTCGGAGGGAATCTCGCTTGTTACGCTTTGTATTTGTTCATTTATCAACTGCCGTGCATCGAGTGTGGGGACACTTTCTTTAAAAACGACCGTTACGACCGATAGCCCGAAGCGGCTGACAGAACGGATATCTTCGACATTCATAATATTGCTCATCGCTATTTCGATAGGCATAGTGATGAGTTGTTCCACCTCTTGTGGCGCGAGTGTAGGGGATACGGTCACTATTTGTACCTGATTATTGGTAATGTCGGGCACGGCATCGATAGGTAGTGTCAGCATCGCATAGATACCTCCGATAAACAGGAAGAGAGTAGTGAGTCCTACAAATAGTTTCTTCTTGATTGAAAAACGTACAATAGCTGTAAACATGACTTTCGTTGTATTATTATTTCACAGTACAAAATTACTGCCTATCTTCATCCGTTATCACTAAAAATAAATGAAGCGGAAAGATTGTGGGGTGAAGTGACGGATTGGGGAATTGAAAGATGTAAAATCATAGTTCTTGTTTCACTGCTGAACAAACATTTCTTTCAGTTTACTCGTTTAATATAAAAACAAACTAAATGTATATTCAACATGAAAACATTCGTCTTGATGATGGTAAGCCTGTTGTTTGCAATTTCTTCGGAAGCGCAAAACAAGTCTTTTTATGATTTTACAGTGAAAACTATTGATGGTAAGGACTTTCCTCTTTCTTCACTGAAAGGTAAGAAAGTGCTGGTAGTCAACGTGGCATCTAAGTGTGGGCTGACGCCCCAGTATGCTCAACTGGAGAAACTATATGAGAAATATAAAGAAAAAGACTTTGTTGTTATCGGTTTTCCGGCGAATAACTTTATGGGACAAGAACCGGGTAGTAATGAGGAAATAGCCAAGTTTTGTTCTTTGAACTACGATGTTACTTTTCCGATGATGGCTAAGATTTCCGTTAAAGGAAAAGATATGGCTCCTCTTTACCAATGGTTGACGGAGAAAAAACAGAATGGGAAAGAAAACGCACCGGTTCAGTGGAACTTTCAGAAGTTTATGATTGATGAGAACGGACATTGGGTGGGAGTTGTGTCTCCGAAAGAAAGTCCGTTCTCTGAAAAGATTATTACTTGGATAGAGAAGGAATAAGAGAGACTTTTTTCAGCTCTTCTTCGAAGTTGGGAGTGAAGATTCCTTTACCTAGATTTTCTTTTATTTCTTCGATCTTCCAAAATCGTCCACCGTCCAGTTCGTCGCTGGGATGGATTTCTTCCTCATAAACGGTTTTGTGGACAAAAACAAGCTCTTTTTC
>ERZ791802.2578-NODE-2578-length-10627-cov-2.412694_pt1 | contig 10627 bp, 9 predicted proteins | sample MGYA00510308_ERZ791802 | MGnify/ENA primary metagenome ERZ791802 (study PRJEB30046, sample SAMN00792028) | human gut metagenome | study: EMG produced TPA metagenomics assembly of the A metagenome-wide association study of gut microbiota in type 2...
CAGTATATGTTAGACGGCGGAACGCTTCTGGGCGCTGTGCGCCACCAGGGCTTTATTCCCTGGGACGATGATGCTGATGTGGCATTTACCAGAAATCATTATGAGGCGTTTTTAAAGGTAGTGCGCCGGGAATTGCCGGATACCATGGAGCTGATCATGCCCTGGAGCTTTCAGAAGGGCCGCGTATTTTTTGATTTTACGGCAAGAATTATTTACAAAAACAGCCGGACCCATGAGAATACAGAGGAGATGGAGTTTTATGAAGGCAAGCTGAATCATCTGTGGGTCGATCTGTTTATTATTGATGAACTGCCTCAGAGTAAGGGAGGAGCGGCGCTGACACTTCTGATGCATAAGGCAGTTTACGCTTTGTCTATGGGGCACAGATATCATCTGGATTATCAGAAATACAGTCCCTTCCATAAGCTGGCGGTAGGGTGCTGTTCTACTGTGGGAAGGCTGATTCCCATGCATTTTTTGTTCCGGCTTCAGCAGCTTGTGGCAAAGAAAGACAAAAAGGGACGCAGCAATCTGCGGTATTACAGTAATTATCAGCCGGATTATCTGTATGTGACTCTGAAAAAGGAGTGGTGCGAGGAGCTGGTAGAGTTGGACTTCTGCGATACAAAGCTTATGGCCCCGAAATACTGGCATGATGTGCTGACCTGGGTTTACGGAGATTACATGACTCTGCCTCCAAAGGAAAAACGGGTGCCCTCCCATTCCACCATTCAGATTCAGGTGTTCGACGAAGAAGTGCAGGCAGGAGTGAAGCTATGAAAAAAGTGCTTTCCGTGGTAGTGTCTGTATATAATGAGGAACAGGCACTGCCGGCGTTTTATGAGACCACCAGACCGATTCTGGAAAGTCTGCCCTGGGATTATGAGCTGCTGTTTGTAGATGACGGAAGCAGAGACAGGAGCCTTTCTATTCTGGAAAAAATGGCAGAAGAAAATTCCAGAGTGAAGGTGATTTCTTTTTCCAGAAATTTCGGACATGAGGCAGCCATGATTGCCGGTGTGGATCGGGCATCCGGGGACGGGGTGGTCTGCATGGACGCGGATCTGCAGCATCCGCCGGAGTGTCTGCCAAAGATTGTAGAAAAGCTGGAGCAGGGCTGCGGCGTGATCAGTATGGTAAGAACCAGAAATACGTCTGCGGGGCTTCTGAAGAATATTACATCAGCAGGATTTTATGCCGTCATCAATGCGCTTTCAGATGTGAAATTTGAAGTAAATGCATCGGATTTTTTTGCAGTTTCCAGACAGGCGGCTGATGTGCTGCGGACCAGCTATCGGGAGAAAATCCGGTTTCTCAGAGGATATGTGCAGAACATCGGGTTTCAAAAGGCCCGCATCGAGTATGAGGCTCACGATCGGGTAGCCGGAGAGAGCAAATACAGTATTCAAAAGCTGCTTGCCTTTTCCATTAATACGATTATGTGTTTTTCTAACCTGCCCCTGAAACTGGGAATTTATGCCGGGATTTTTGCGGCCCTCTTAGGGGTGGCAGTCATGATTTACACGCTCTGTACCAGACAGGGGGCTCCCAGCGGCTATGCAACCATTGTAATTCTGATTTGTTTTATGTTTGCTATGCTGTTTGTGATTGTAGGAATCATCGGAGAATATATTGCAATTTTGTTCAGCGAGCTGAAGGATCGACCGGTTTATATTGTGGAAAAAACCTGGAATCTGGAAAGCCAGAGGAGGGAGTAATTCTGCGGGAAGATCAAAGCGAGGGCAGAAGAGAGCTTTGAGAAAAGTTTGATAAAAATCAGGAAAAGTTTACTCAAAAATTACCCAAACGTTTGCGCAAAGCTGTCTTGACGGAAGACACGGTTTCGATTATACTTAAAAAAAGACAGCACAAGCGGTCAGAGGGTGCAGAAGCGCCGGATTATGAAAACTTATTTGAAAGACTTATGATAATAGAAAGCCAGGAAGGTGACAGGTGTTCCCAAGGAGCGCGTTTATCTTTCCTGGCTGTTTTGATTTCATAGGAATAGAAAATTAAAGGAGAAAAGAAGATGAAGAAAAAAATTCCGGTGCTTGCTGTGCTGATGGCAGCGGCAGTGACAACAGGGTGTGGCCAGAAGGAGGCCAATGTTTTACAGGGAGAGAGCGGTCAGGCTGACATTCTTCAGGGAGAAAGCAGTTCGGTTCAGGAAAACCGCGAAGATGTTATTGTAGTGATGGGACCCACCTCAGAGCCAGAGGCAGGCTTTGACCCGGCATATGGATGGGGAGCTGGAGAACATGTCCATGAGCCTCTGATTCAGAGTACGCTGACTGTAACAACCTCAGATTTGAAGATCGATTATGATTTGGCTAAAACCATGGAGGCCAGCGAGGATGGGCTGACTTGGACTGTAGATATTCGTGATGATGTGAAATTTACAGATGGGGAGATGCTGACAGCAGAAGATGTGGCTTTTACCTACAATACACTGAGAGATACCAGCTCCGTCAATGATTTTACGATGCTGAAGGAGGCAGAGGCAGTAGATGGAGACACGGTGGTGTTCCATATGAACCGCCCCTATTCGATCTGGCCTTACACGATGGCGATCGTGGGAATTGTGCCAGAGCATGCCTACGGTCCGGATTATGGGGAAAATCCCATAGGCTCCGGCCGGTATGTGCTGAAGCAGTGGGATAAAGGACAGCAGGTAATTCTGGAAGCCAATCCGGATTATTATGGAGAGGCACCGAAAATGAAAAAGGTGACAATTCTGTTTATGGAGGAGGATGCGGCCTTTGCTGCAGCCCAGTCCGGACAGGTAGATCTGGCTTATACGGCAGCGCCTTATGCAGAACAGAAGATAGATGGCTTTGAGCTTTTAAGCTTTGCAACGGTGGACAATCGTGGCTTCAATCTTCCTGCCATTTCCCGGAAAGAAGGGGCAGAGGTGTCGGGAGAGGACGGACTTCCTATAGGCAATGACTTTACCAGTGATGTGAATGTTCGAAGAGCCATTAATCTTGCCATTGACCGGGATGCAATGATTGAGCATGTACTGAGTGGATATGGAAGTCCGGCTTACAGTGTCTGTGACAAAATGCCCTGGTACAATGGAATGTCTCAGACCGCCTATGATCCAGAAACGGCGGCAGAACTTTTAGATAAGGCAGGATGGAAAACCGGCGCAGACGGGATTCGGGAAAAGAACGGAGTGCGGGCAGCCTTCCCGCTGCTGTATCCGGCCAGTGATTCGGTGCGTCAGGCTTTGGCAGCAGATACAGCAAACCAGTTGAAAGGAATCGGCATTGAAGTAACCATTGAGGGCGTTGGCTGGGATGAGGCCTATGACAGAGCTCAGAGTGAGCCGCTGATGTGGGGCTGGGGAGCGCATACTCCGATGGAGCTTTATAATATTTATCACACAGCTCCGGGAAAGGCGCTGGCAGGATATTCTCCCTATGCCAATGAGAATGTTGATCGTTATATGGATGAGGCTATGAGCTGCAGCGATCTGGAGGAATCCTATGAACTGTGGAAAAAGGCACAGTGGGACGGAAGGATAGGGATTACCCAGGATGGAGATATCCCCTGGATCTGGCTGGTTAATATTGATCATCTTTACTGGGCAAAAGAAAATCTTCAGGTGGCAGAGCAGAAGCTGCATCCCCATGGTCATGGCTGGTCGATTGTAAATAATGTAGATCAGTGGAGCTGGAAAACAGAGTAACTGGAAAACAAAGCTGAGACAGAAAAGAAGCAGAAAGCAGAGAGAAGGAGGAGCATCATATGGAAAGCAGCAAAAAAGGAAGGAGTTTTTTCATTTTTGCAGGAAAAAAATGCATACGTATGGCAGTGCTTCTTTTTCTGGTCAGCGCTGCTACCTTCTGGCTGGTATCCATATCTCCTCTGGATCCTCTTTCAGCCAATATAGGGCAGGCGGCTCTTGGAAGTATGAGCCAGGAACAGATTGCAAAGCTTCAGGAATACTGGGGAGTAGGGACTCCGCCGGTGAAGCGTTTCCTTTCCTGGTTTGGAGATTTGCTTTGCGGCGACTGGGGAATGTCTCTGCTGTACCGCCGTCCGGTGATGGAAGTCATTCAGACAAAGCTGGCAAACTCTCTGTGGCTTATGGCAGCGGCCTGGCTTCTGTCTGGCCTGGTGGGATTTCTTCTGGGAATTGCCGCCGGATTCCGGCGGGGAAGTGCTGCAGACAGGATTATTTCCGGGTATGCCCTTGTAACAGCCAGCACACCGTCCTTTTGGCTGGCTCTGGTATTTTTAATGGTATTTGCTGTGTGGCTGAAATGGCTTCCGATTGGGCTGAGTGTGCCGATTGGCGTGGAGACGGCCGGAGTAACAATCCAGGATCGGCTGATTCATGCTGTTCTTCCGGTTTTAACTTTGTCAGTTACAGGGATTTCCAATATTGCTCTTCATACAAGAGAAAAAATGATTCAGGTTATGGAGAGCGATTATGTAATGTTTGCAAGAGCGAGAGGAGAGTCAGATTTTCGGATTCTTGTTCAGCACGGAGTTCGAAATATTCTTCTGCCGGCAATGACTCTGCAGTTTGCCTCTATCAGTGAAATATTTGGCGGTTCTGTGCTTGTGGAGCAGGTATTTTCCTATCCAGGGCTGGGACAGGCGGCAGTAACGGCGGGGCTGGGCGGAGATGTTCCGCTGCTGCTGGGAATTACTCTTATCAGTGCGGTGATTGTGTTTGCAGGTAATCTTGCAGCCGATCTGCTGTATGCAGCAGTGGATCCGCGGATGGCGGAAAAAAAATAAAGAGGCAGCGGGGAAGGAAGGACATGAAGAAAACGAAAAAAAGCAGTGTATTATCAGGAAACCGGAGGCAGCTTATGATGATCCTGTCTGCAGTTTGTCTGCTGCTTTTGGGGGGCATAGCCCTGGGGGGCTGGTGTTGGCAGGAGGAAGCTCTGGCAGTGGATTTTTCCAGAAAAAATCTGGCTCCCTGCCTTCAATATCCCTTTGGGACAGACTGGATGGGGCGGGATATGTTTGTAAGAACAATAGCAGGCCTGTCTTTAAGTATCCGCCTCGGGGCGGTAACGGCGGGAATCAGCTCGCTTATAGCCCTGGCCCTGGGACTGGGCGCAGCGGTTCTTGGAAAGGCAGCAGACAGCGTGATTGGCGGACTGATTGATCTGGTTCTGGGAATTCCTCATATTCTTTTGCTGGTGCTGATTTCTTATGGAGCCGGAAAAGGCTTTCGCGGTGTCATTATTGGAATTTCTCTGACGCACTGGACCTCCCTTGCCCGTCTTCTGCGGGCAGAGGCTCTGCAGGTTGTTTCCAGCCAGTATGTACAGATTGCCCGCAGGCTGGGAAAGGGACCTTGGTATCTGGCCGGAAAGCATTTGATGCCCCACCTGATTCCACAGATGCTGGTGGGAACGGTACTTTTATTTCCTCACGCCATTCTTCACGAAGCCAGCATTACCTTTCTGGGCTTTGGTCTTCCTCCAGAACAGCCGGCAATCGGCGTGATTCTCTCGGAAAGCATGAAATATCTGTCTATGGGACGCTGGTGGCTGGCGCTGTTTCCGGGGCTTTTGCTTGTGGCAGTGGTTCTGATGTTTCATGCAGTGGGGCAGGCAGTATCTGGTCTGCTGGATCCGGGACAGGCGCAGAAGTAACGGAGTGATGAGAAGGGAGGAAGGAAAATGATGGAAAACAGGGAAAATGACATGGAGAAGGCAGGGAGCAGTCCTCTGCTGGAGGTGGAACATCTGGAGGTTTCCTTTCTTCAGTATGAACGGGGCTGGCGTCAAAAAACCATCGTGCCGATCCGGGATTTAAGTCTGAGTGTTCATTCTGGAGAAATGGTAGCTGTGGTTGGTTCCAGCGGTTCCGGAAAAAGTCTCCTGGCTCATGCGGTCATGGGGCTTTTGCCTTACAATGGAAGCTGGAAGGGCGATATTCGTTATAGGGGAGAGGCGCTGACGGAAAAGCGTTTGAAAAAGCTGAGGGGCAGGGAGATTGTGCTGGTTCCCCAGAGTGTGTCTTACCTGGATCCTCTGATGAGGGCGGGAGAGCAGGTGAGAAAGGGGAAAAGAGATTCAGAAAGCCGTGAAAAATGTCGTCGTGTGCTGGGACGGTACGGTCTGGGGCCAGAGACAGAGGAGAGATATCCCTTTGAACTGTCCGGAGGAATGACGCGGCGCGCTCTCATTGCCACAGCTGTGCAGGAGGAACCGCGGCTGGTGATTGCAGATGAGCCGACACCAGGGCTCCATATGGATGCAGCGCGGCGGGTTATGGGACATTTTCGGGAAATTGCCGATGGGGGAGCCGGAGTGCTGGTGATTACTCATGATCTGGAGCTGGCGGCAGAGACAGCAGATCGGATTGTAGTATTTTATGCGGGAACGAATCTGGAGGAGGCGACAGCCGGAGATTTTTCGTCAGAGGAATGTTTGCGTCACCCTTACAGCAAGGCACTTTATCGGGCTATGCCAGATCATGGATTTTCTGCTTCTCCAGGAACTCAGCCCTATGTGGAAGCTATGCCGGAGGGCTGTCCCTATGGTCCCAGATGCCCCTGGTTTGAGGAAGCCTGCAGACAGGAGGTGCCTTACCGAAACCTGAGGAAGGGAAAGGTACGGTGTAGGAGGGCTCAGTAAAGGAAGATAAAACCAGAAGGGCGGAGCAGAAAAAAGAGGGGGAAACAGGAAGGCTGAAGAAAAGAGCAGAAGAGAATGGCGAACAGGGAAAAGGAGACAGAGTATGAAGCTGGAGGCCAGCGGTATTTCTTTCCGGTATCAAAAGGGAAACCGGGAAATTTTAAATAATGTGAGTCTGGAAATTGACAGTAAGGAGCGAGTGGGGCTGATTGCTCCCAGCGGTTTTGGAAAGACCACCTTTTGTAAGATTCTGGCAGGATATCAGAGACCGGACCAGGGAAGTGTGTTTTTAGACGGCAGGCCGTTGGAAACCTTTCAGGGCTACTGCCCGGTGCAGATGATCTGGCAGCATCCGGAGCTGTCTGTGAATCCCCGGCTGAAAATGAGAGAGGTTCTTTGTGAAGGGGATCGGATTCCGGAACGGATTGTGGAGGGACTTGGAATTGAACGGGATTGGCTGAACCGATATCCGGCAGAATTGTCCGGCGGAGAGCTGCAGCGATTCTGCATTGCCCGGGCCCTGGGAGAAAAAACGAAATTTCTTCTGGCAGATGAAATCAGTACGATGCTGGATCTGATTACCCAGAGCCAGATATGGAATTTTTTGATAAAAGAGGTTTCAGAGAGGGAAATCGGTCTGCTGGTTGTAAGTCATTCGGAACCTTTACTGGAACGACTGTGCAGCAGAATCATAAACCTATGGGAGGAAGGATAAATGGATGTAGGAGCATTGCTTTTGCAGGTAAAAAACGGACAGATAACAATAGATGAGGCAGAGCGCCTGCTGAAAGATCTGCCTTATGAGGAGCTGGGCTATGCGAAGCTGGATCATCACAGGAAGCTGCGTTCCGGCTTTGGGGAAACAGTATTTTGTCAGGGCAAGCCAGATGCTTATCTGGCGGAAATTTTTCGGAAGCTGTGGGAACGGGACGGAGAGGTACTGGGAACCAGGGCAACACCAGAGCAGTATGAGCTGGTTCACAGGATCCTTCCAGAGGTGGTTTATGATCCGATTTCCAGAATTTTAAAGGCAGAGAAAAAAGAAAAGCAGAAGCAGGGGCTGATTGCTGTCTGTACTGGGGGAACGGCTGACATTCCGGTAGCAGAAGAGGCAGCTCAGACAGCTGAGTATTTCGGGTGTCGGGTAGATCGGATTTATGATGTAGGAGTGGCAGGGATTCATTCTTGCGCAGCGCCACAGACTGGAACAGGCCAACTGCATTATTGCAGCAGCCGGAATGGAGGGCGCTTTGGGGACGGTGATTGCAGGACTGGCAGACTGCCCTGTGATAGCAGTCCCCACATCTGTAGGATATGGGGCAAGCTTTCATGGGCTGTCCGCTCTTTTGACTATGATTAATTCCTGTGCAAATGGAATTTCTGTAGTAAACATAGATAATGGATATGGCGCCGGATATCTGGCGACACAAATAAACAGACTGGCGGTGAGATAAAAATGAAAAAAATACTTTATCTGGAATGTAATTCAGGAATCAGCGGCGATATGACGGTAGGAGCTTTGCTGGATCTGGGGGCGGATCAGAAAGAGCTGGAACGGGTGCTTGACAGTATGAAGGTGGATGGATATCATCTGCACTTTGGAAGAAAAGTGACCTGCGGACTGGATGCCTTTGACTTTGATGTGCATCTGGAGCACGAACACAGCCATGATCATGAACATGACCACGATCATGAGCACAGCCACGATCATGAGCACGTTCACGATCATACACACAGTCATGCCCACGAGCACAGCCATGCTCATACGCACGGTCATGAACATCGCAATCTGCATGATGTCTATGCCATTATTGATCGACTGGATACCAATGAACATGTAAAAAATCTGGCCAGAAAAATGTTTCTGATTGTTGCGGAGGCAGAGTCTAAGGCTCACGGCCTTCCCATTGAACAGGTGCATTTTCATGAGGTGGGTGCAATTGACTCCATTATCGATATTGTCAGCACTGCTGTCTGTGTAGATAATCTGGGAGTAGATGAGGTTGTTGTATCTCCGCTGGCAGAAGGCCGCGGATATGTACGCTGCCAGCATGGAGTAATTCCAGTACCGGTACCGGCTACGGCCAATATTGCAGCGGCATATGATCTGGAGTTTCGTTTTACGGAAAATGACGGTGAGATGGTAACGCCAACGGGAGCTGCCATTGCAGCAGCCCTGTCAACAGGAAAGAAGCTTCCAACTGGCTGCAGAATCCGCAAAACAGGAATGGGAGCAGGCAATAAGGAGTTTCGTCAGGCAAATGTTCTGCGTGCTATGCTTTTGGAAGAAGAGGAGACATCTGAGCCGAGATTGATAGAGAAGCCGTCCGGAATGTGGGTGCTGGAAACAAATCTGGACGACTGTACAGGGGAAATGCTGGGCTTTGTGATGGAACTTCTGTTTGAGGCAGGAGCGGCAGATGTCTGGTATACGCCGATTTATATGAAAAAGAACCGTCCGGCATATATGCTGTCTGTACTGTGTGACAGCCAGAGACGGGAGCAGCTGGAGGAGCTTATTTTTGCCAACACCACAACCATAGGAATTCGACGCAGTCCAGTAGAACGGACTGTTCTGGAGCGGAGAAAAACCACAGTGGATACAAAATTTGGACCAGTAGAAGTAAAACTCTGTACCCACAAGGGAAATACCTATTGCTATCCGGAGTATGAAAGTGTAAAAGCAGTATGCCAGGAAACGGGACAGAATTACCGAAGAGTGTATGGAGAAGCAGAGCAGGCGGCAAGAAAACAAAATAGCCAGGAAGAAGAATGACCGGAAAGAGGACAGTCGGAAAGACGCAATAAAGAACAGCCGGAAAAGGGATAACCGAAAAGAATCCCAAAAAGAAGCAGCAGGAAAAATGGTAACGGAAAAGAACGATACGGAGAAAGGGCAGAAATGATGAGGGAACAACAAGAGAACATAATGCAGAACCAAATATCAGAGCAGAAAGCCCGCCTGGAAAAGAGAATGAGAGAGCTGGCTGCCGGAGATATCTGTCTGGCCTTTTCCGGAGGAGTAGATTCCAGCCTTCTTTTGAAGGCGGCAGTAGATGCTGTGGCAGAAACAGGAAAAAAGGTTTATGCCGTAACCTTTGACAGCCGCCTTCATCCGGCCTGTGATCTGGAAATTGCAGGTCAGGTGGCAAAAGAGCTGGGCGGAATTCACCAGGTGATTTCGATTGACGAGCTGGAACAGGCGGATATACGGATGAATCCGAAAAACAGATGCTATCTGTGTAAGCGAAGGCTGTTTTCTAGCTTAAAGGAATTTGCAGAGGAAAAGAAAAGCTTCTGTATTCTGGACGGAACCAATGAAGATGATATGCATGTGTATCGGCCGGGGATTCAGGCTCTTGGCGAACTGGGAATTATCAGTCCTCTGGCAGAGCTTCACATAACAAAGGCAGAGGTAAAGGCTCTGGCGTCCCTATATGGAATTTCTGTGGCCTCCAGGCCCTCCACGCCCTGTATGGCTACCAGAATTCCTTACGGAATGGAATTAAACTATGAGATTCTTACCCGGATTGGAGAGGGAGAGGCCTTTTTGCGGGAATTGTTTTCCGGCAATGTCAGGCTTCGTCTTCACGGAAATGTAGCCCGCATAGAGCTGGATCCGGAATGTCTGGAGCAGGTGCTGATAAAACGGGAGTTGGTGATTCGCCGGTTAAAGGAACTGGGCTTTCCTTATGTGACTCTGGATTTGGAGGGTTTCCGTTCTGGAAGTATGGATTTGTTTATAGAAAAGCAGACACCCGACAGCTCTGCTCTGCTGTAAGCAGGCAAGAAGAGCCTTGGCTGAACCGTTTCTGATTTTTCCGGATTTTGAGAATGGGAGTTCACAATCTTTTCGCCTCATGATAAAATAGATGGTAACTATTCAGGACGGCGGGAGAACTGGCAGAAAAATTCTTGTCAAGCTCGCTTGTAAAGGGATTTTCCTGCCGGTTCTCACATTGGAGGAATCTCCGATGCTTCTTGTTCGGCTTTGCCGGACAAGAAGATGCCCCGTC
>ERZ791802.2587-NODE-2587-length-10592-cov-3.165227_pt1 | contig 10592 bp, 7 predicted proteins | sample MGYA00510308_ERZ791802 | MGnify/ENA primary metagenome ERZ791802 (study PRJEB30046, sample SAMN00792028) | human gut metagenome | study: EMG produced TPA metagenomics assembly of the A metagenome-wide association study of gut microbiota in type 2...
ACAACCAGAACAGTATTGGCATTTGTTATGAGGGCGGACTTGACTGCCACGGTCATCCCGCCGATACACGTACCGAATGGCAGATTCATTCGATGCGGGTGCTGATCCTTGCACTCCTGCGCGACTATCCCGGTTGCCGGGTGTGCGGACATCGGGATCTAAGTCCGGACCTGAACGGAAACGGAGAGATCGAACCCGAAGAGTGGATTAAAGCGTGTCCGTGCTTCGAAGTGAAAGAATTCTGCTCAAAAATGTAATGTACTCTATAGAAAGACTTGTGACCGAGTACATAAATACTTGTCACAAGTCTTTTCTCGTTTTATCATTTCTTAGGTTATTTTCCGGTGAGTTTTACTTAGACACGGGGCAGATGTTTGATAAAGAAAGTTCCTTATATATACTCAATAACGATTCTGCTGTGTTTCTCCACGAAAACATCTGGCTGCGCTTAAGCCCGTATTCCACTTGTTGCTGGTAGAATGTCCCGTCATTTTCTAGTTTCAAGATTTTTGCTGTGATATCTTCGGGACTGAATGGATCAACCAATAAAGCCCCATCACCTGCAATTTCGGGCATTGCTGAAGTATTTCCTGCAATGATTGGTGTTCCGCAAGCCATCGCTTCCAGCATCGGGATACCGAAACTTTCGCGAAGTGAGGGATATAGAAATGCGAATGCACCACTGTAGAGCGCTGCAAGGTCGGTATTCTCAATGTAGCCGGGGAAGCTGAGATAACTTTTGATATCCATCATCTTTTCTTCTTCCAATATCCGGTCAATGGCATCTTCTTTAAGGTCGGCAATCAGTAATGGTAACTTCTTTGCCGATTTTTTCAAATATCCGCTGTACGCTTTCAGTACTCTCGGAGTATTCTTTTTCGGATCCGTGTTTCCTAGAAAAAACAGATATTCGTCTGCATCGATATATTTCCGGGTAATTTCCGGAGCTTTGGGCTGCAAATGGAAATGACTGTTGAACCCGTTATATATAGCTACTAATTGCTTTTCCGGCAGATGTAACGCTTCAAGAATCCGTTTCCGTTCGAACTGCGAAACGGTAATAATTTTCTCGCACTTGGGGAGTATGCGCGGAACGACTAACCGGCGATAATGCCATCCCATCTCTTGATACCACGACAGGCTGGACGACTGGCGCTTTTCCAGATAGATTATATCGTGCAATGTTAGAACCAGAGGCACAGGGCAGTGTAGAGGAGCCGTGTTGCTGGTGCAATGCAGCAAATCGGGCTTGATGCTTTTTACTGCACGCGGGAGTGCTACCTGTTCCCACAATGGATAAGTAGGGCATTTCAGCTCGATGATATGTACGTTATCGGAACTTTCCAGACACTTGTCTTCACCGGGACTGACAAAAATGAAATATTCATTTTCATGATCCATTTTTTGTAGTTCCCGAATTGTTTCAAGAGCAACAAAATCCATTCCATGCTTGTTGGGGCGGAAAATGCGCTGTGCTTCAATGGCTATTTTCATATTCTTTCTTTTTTAGTGGTGGTGATGTTTTCTCTTTTATATAAGTTTTTTGTTTCTAGGGAGTCTCATTTTTTTATAAATATTCTCTTGCTTTTCAAGAAAATTTTCTTTAAAAATGGCCTTCTCCATGTTCTGTATGGATAAATTTTTTATAAGCTCCTTTCAACTTGAACAAATTGCCGATGGTAGTGAGTGCCAGTATTGGGATTTTTATAATTGCTTTACCCAATCGTTTGTTTAGCAGATTTCCAGGTATGGGCAATATCATTGCTACTATCTGGGCTATGGATAATATCCACCATTTTATGGCTATCATCCATTCGTTTCCGGAATCGCCTTTCAGACTTAGCCAGATACCGATGGCTGTGAAAATAAATGTCAGTCCGAAAACACCTGCTATTTGGATCAGTCTTGGGGGTAGCATCCATTGAATTATCTTGTCGCAGTAGTCAATGTTACCTTGGCGGATTGCTTTCTGTAATCCGGACAATGAACTGCGGAGAATGCCGAATTGTGCAGCTATCCAGCGTTTTCGCTGATTGCTGATGGCTTCTTCTTTCTGCGTTTTTTCGTCATAAATTGGTATTTCCGGTAGGTAGGTGGTGTGAATGCGCTGTTGCAGAAGAAGTACTTCTAATTCCTTGTCTTCGCCTGCCGTTTCAAGAAGTCGGACGTTTTTCCGGAACCAGTCGGCTTCAAAAGCCATTCCTGAACCGGATAATGCGGCTGAAAGTCCTAGTGCATTGTGTCCGCTGCGGAAGATGCCATTATTAATTTCTTCGCTGATGCCATCCAGAACAGAAATGTCAGTATTCAGATTTTGGCCGGTTCGGTGGGCTTGTATGCACCGCACACCGCTGTCGAATGCACGGTTTACCGCTGTCAGGAAGTGCGGGGAAGTCAGATTATCGGCGTCCATGATAACTACTACATCGTAGGGTATTCCGTCAATGGCATCCATTGCCATTGTCAGTGCTTTGGCTTTGGAGCTGTCTTTATAGTCGGCTATCAACAATCGGATAGGCAAGGAACGCAAGAGCTCGTTGGTGGCAGACTGCATCTGGTCGGAGATAACGATGATATCAAACATTTCTTTCGGATATTCCTGTCTCAGGAAACTGCGTACGGAAGAGACGATTACCCGGTCTTCTTTATAAGCCGGGAAGAGTATGACGAAACGTCGTAGGGTGCGGGCTTCCGGAAATTCAGGGACCCGGTAGAACTTGGAAGCAATGGCGTATAGCAACAGATAACATACGCAAAGCGCGAAAAGTACAAAAAGAATCCAGTCGACGATATTCATAGTATTTGGAATTTATGACACAACGTTTTATTTATCGGGTGAGACAACGCTCTTTTTGTCGGATGACGGGCGAAGAAGTCCGGAGTTTACTCCATAGAATATGGCTGCCGCCAAGTCGAAACGCCCTTTGAGTATGAAAGCCAAACTATTCTTTGTAGCAGCTACGGTGCTCTGATAAATAATGGAGGCGATGCGGTTGAACCCTTTCAGATTGCGCCGGGCATAGAACAGGCGGTTGCGTGTCAGATAATAAGTACGCAATTTACTAAGTTGCCCAGTGCTCTGGCTTTCTTTATGAAAAATGGTACAGCAGGGATCGTACCACAGTTCATATCCGGCACGGGTCATGCTTGTGCTCCAGTCTAGTTCTTCATAGTAGAGAAAAAATATCTCGGGCATCATTCCTACTTTTTCAATGACTTCCCGTTTAAACATCATTGCTGCCCCATGCAGATAGGGGGTGGTGTGGGGAGTGTCGAATGTTCCATCGTCTGGACAATCGAAGCCCAGCATATGGTTACGTAGGGTGATTTGCGACAAGGGAGTGAATCCGGCAAATTGTATATGCTGGGGTGGAAATGCAAAGCGTATCTTGGGGGATACACCTCCAATCTCCGGTCGACTTTCAAGGCGTTCTACGAGATAGGCGATATGGTCTGATTCAATATATGTATCATTATTAATAAGGAATATGTATTTACCTTTTGCTACCTGGATGCCGATATTATTTCCACCGGAAAAACCACTGTTCTCATTGCTGCGGATAGCGACAACGGTGGGATACAGTTGATGTATTTTAGCTGCTTCGTTTTCATGTGAAGCATTGTCTACGACGATGATTTCATAACTTACAGAATGTATTTTATTCTGTAGTGATTCTATTAGTTCGCATGTGTCTTTGAATCCGTTGTAGCAGATTGTGATAAATGATATGTCTGGAATATTGTTTGTCATATTTGTTCGTCAGTTTTTTTGAGTGGCTACTAGTTCTTTTTCTTTCTCTTCTTCACTGATGCGCTTGTCTATATGAGGAGCGGCAAAACAGAGTGCGAATCCTATATATACAGTCAATGGATTGGGATACTGCATTACGTCGTTGACATAGGCCGCTATGAAATAACCGGCATCCATACAAAGCCAGGCTGCCACTAATCCGCGCAAGCTCTTATTGCGTACTTTAAACATCAGTAGCCATGAGCACCAAGCGAATAGAATGCCATGTATACCCAGATAAAGAATGAGTCCGACAATTCCTGTTTCTACCCATACGCCGACTAACCATGAATCCGGAGGATAGGGCATTTGCTCTTTCGGTTCGAAATTTCCGGTTGAAAGCCCAACACCATATCCGATAGGCTTCTTTGCCATCAATTCTTTCATTCGCATCCTGTTTTCGACACGTACGAGGTATGAAGCATCTTCGGTAGGATGGAAAGAGGAACGCATTTTGTGAATGTATTGGTTTCCGCTCCCGATGTTGGTATAATAGAAAAATGCGAAAATGCTGATAGATATGAATATACCTCCCAGTAATGCTTTCCAATTCTTTGCTATGACGGTTATCATCAGCATGCCACCCATAAGAACGCCCATGGCAGAGCGTGTTCCGGAGATTCCCATTCCATAAATGCCGCAAAAAGCAATAAAAAGGAAGTAGATGCGTTTCCATCTGGAGTCAACAAAGAATGAGGCAATGGCAAAGGTCACAGTAGACATGGCAGCATGAACACCATAATTGGCTGCATCAGAGAAACAAGAGAAATAGCGAATGCCTGACCAGATAATGTGAGTACGTGCACCTCCCACTACGTGTAAGAAATAAAGATCTTTAGAACTGAATCCATGATTCTTCTGCCAATAACCTTTTAGGGTGAATATCAAAACAAATATTGACCATATAATTAATAATAGTTCAATATCTTTTTTGGTACGTATTACGATCGGAACGACGAATGCACAGATCAAGGGGGTGAGAGCGTATGGAGTGAGGTTAATATTCCAGGCTGCCATAACATTGTTTGGATTCAGTATTTCCAGTATATAAAACAATAACCAGACAATGAAGAAATAGGTCATTATATTTTGTCCGGGTTTCCAGTTAGTGCGCTCGTCATTGCCGAGTTGTATCAGACAGATCGTAGTAAACAATAAGATAAGCACCATTGAGAATAATCCTATCTTGATGTTTACGAACATACTTGCTGCGATTAGCGCGAACTGTGCGGCAAGCAGGAGGTGGAAAGCGGTTACTTTATTCGTCATCGTCCTCGTCTGCTGCTTCTTTGGCTTTTCTTCTGAGATTGAATATGATTTTTTCTGTTAATGATAACTGACTGAGACGATAGCCGATTCTACGCAGTAATGTATGGGGTGGAAGTTGTCCGGTAAAGTCTTCTACTGCGTCACGGTTCGCATTTGTGAGGCATATACGGAATGGGACATCCGTCTTACCCAGTTGCTGCGTAAGTTGTTCGCAAAGCTGTTTATCAATAGTTTTCCAGCCACGGTCTGCCGAAGCTACTAGAATATTGGCGTTGGCATCATGTAACAGAGCACTCGGAATATTGCTGGTCGATAATGGCGGATAAGCAACTATCAGCACATCTTCTCCTTGCAAAGTGTAAAAGTCTGTAATACTCTTGGCTAGCAGAAATTGGGTCGAGTCTGTATTAAAATCTACTCCATAGGTGATAAACCTGGCATTTAACATCCGGCTTTGCATATATCCACAGATTAAATTTCCCAATTCTTCTTCTCCGGAATTGTCACTGGTGCTGAAAAGGTTGATGATGAATACGCCGGGAGACTTGCGCTTAGTCAGGAAGCGAAGTAGCGAATTGCTCAATTCTTTTACGGAAAGCTGAACATAAGTCTTGGTCAGACCTCCATAGCGAGAGGGGCTTGTATTGGGAATAGCGCCTATTACCTTAAACCCGGTGACTCGCCTGGTACGGCTGGCATCTCGTAAAGTTCTGTCAAGCATTTCGACTAGTAACAACAAAGCGACTATGATGAGAAAACTGACTGCACAGGCAGCTATAACAATCTGTTTCCGATTGGTTGAGTTGGACGAAATCGGATCGTTGAGTACTTTCAAAGTGGCAGAAGTCATTTCTAGATTTTTCTTTCTCAGTAAGGCTTCATTATAACTTTGAAGTACAGTGAGGTAGTTGCGTTCGGTGAAATTTATCATGCGCTCTTTTTGCTTGATGGTAGTACCTACCGGTGCGAAAAAAACATATCGGTCATTCAATTCACTGCGTGCATTCTGTACAATCTGTAATTCAGCTTTGGCTTTCTCGTATAGTAGCGTTTGTTCCAGCCATTGGTCGATGATATTGGTTCTCGAAGCGCCCTCTTTGGTATATTTATGGCCGATATAGGAGGATGTTAAGTCATTTAATTCTTGTTTGATTTCAGAGAGCCGTTTCTTTTCATTTATCAAGGTCTGATCGTCTGTTTTTGAGGAAACAGTCATCGCTTCAGCCTCCGATATTCTGCCGGTAATGCTGGAAGCTTCTCTCAGTTTGTCTACAAATTCCATGTTCTTGAGCACCTGTTTTGCATTACTGTCCATATGCTTTTCTAGTTCTTCAAGCATGGATTTGCTACTATTAAAAGCAAAAAGTGCGTCTTGCTCTCTCAGCTCGTATTCTTTACTGATGGCGGCTATTTCTTTGGTCTCGTCAATGTAGTTGATAATGCGTTTTTCTACATTATACTTTGTTAGGTCTTCTTCTTCTAAGTTTAGTTTCTTTCCGATGCGCTTCAACTCTTCTTCAAAGTATTTGATTACTTTGTCCGTCTCTCCATAACGAATGCGACGATATTCTTCTACAAATTCGTCCATTAAGATACTCACTGTATTGTAGACGATGCCTGGATCACCGGATGAATAGCTGATATCCAACAAATCACTGGTCAATCGACGCTGTACTTTGATGTTTTTCAGGGCATTATAGCTATAAAAAGGGTGATTGTAGTAAAATAATCCATAGATATAGTTATCTCTATGTGGACGCATATATTTTTCCAGATTAGCTACTGTCTTATCTTCACTCGACTTGTCGATTAGTTTTAGAATTTCAGCTCCATTCGGACTATTTTTCAAGTGATTGTAGGTATAGTTATAGCTGGAAGCGGTAATACCGTTATTTTCTTTATCCGGGTTACCCTGAATAAGAATTCGCGCAAATAATCGTAGACATACTCTCTTCAACGTACTTTCGGCCTGCATGATGCTGATCAAATTGTCCATTGAGTTTTGTACTGTTGCCCAGTCTGTGCGTTTGTCACTTTCTAGATTATAACCTGAAGCTACCCCTGTGTATAATGTGGCTTTTACATCATATCCTCCTTGCATATGTCGTGTGTAGTAAATAACCAGCAATGTGAAGAAAGTGGTTCCTAGCAATATCAGCCAGCGATGACGAAATAGGGCTCGTATGATAGAAATGATATAGTTCATATCTTAATCTTTTATTTTCGTATGATGGGAGTGCGTGAAATAACTTCGAGTATCATTAAACTCTTTGTTAATTCGAACTTGCTATTCTCATATGCCTCACGGGCTTGAGATTGCCTTTCCTTATCTGTAGATAAATCGGTAGACTCAATAGTACCATTGGCAAAGTTCTTTTCAGAAATTTCGTATTGCACATTAGCTAGCACCAAACTTTCACTCCTCATTTGAAGAACTTTCATCTGCGAAATTGCCATTGTGTACATTTCAATAATACTTTTTTTGATTTCGTCATACTTCATTTCTCGTTCTAGTTCCGCACTCCGCAGTGTGAGTCTTTGCCGACTGACACGTCCTTTGAGGTCGAATAAATCGTTCAATGGAATACTTAGACCTGCACCTACTGTGTAACCATTTTGCGCTTGAGTGGAGTAGGTAAGATATGGGGCGACTGCCACGTCCGTATAGGTGGACTCATTACCGAACATTCCGTATTGATAGCTCCCCCGTAAACTGAAGAAACCTAGAAATGACCATTTCTCTTTTTGGAGTAATTTGCGCTCAATTCTCGCCTTTACGTCCGCCATCTCATAAATGGGGCTGTTCTTGGCATTTTCGAATAAAACGGATAGAGGGGGAAGTACTATTTTAGTATAATCTTCTTCACTTAGTTGAGAATAGTCAGACACTTCTTGTGCAACTACACGGGTGGTAGAGATGAACAGAAGTAATAACCCCGAAAAAAAATATATAAATTGCTTCATAAAAAAATCCTATTATTTGCTCTTGCTGTGTTATAGCTTGCGCAAATATAAGGATTAATTTCATTTATGTGCAGTCTTTTATTATCTATTTTACAATCTTTTGTGTAAATTGTGTACAGAATGTCGTTTAAATAGTATCAGAAAGCCTCTGTCATGTTGAAATAGAATAAATTCTGTTTGTTCACCATGTCTCTTCCGAAGTCGAGGCGTACATTCATACGGGGTTGAACTTCAATGCGTAATCCCAATCCGAGGTTGGGGAGCACGCCTTCTATCTTGCCCGGAGTGGGTCCCATGAATCCGCATCCTCCCCAGGCTACATATCCTATATGACTTAACATCTTTTTTACCCAAGTGCTTTTGTCCGTATTTATCATCTGGCGGTATTCGGCCATCATGACATGCGAGGACTTGTCGCGAAACTGTCCCATGTAGTAACCGCGAAGATCGAAGGGGGTCCCACTAAGTACATATTTTGTTAGGGGTACATCTCCGAATGCGTTTTTGCTTTGCACTGTCCAGGCTATCACTTTGCGGCGTCCTACTGTTTTGTATTGGCGGTAGTCGATTTCCAAACGGTAAAAGTTATTATCGCTGCCGAATACCTTGTTATACATCATTCCCCGAAAGTCGAGGTAGGTTCCGCTATATGCATTTGCAGGAATATCACGTGTGTCATACGTCAGCAGGAAACCAAGTCCGGAACTGAAATTTTTGTATCCGTGTTCTGTTCCTCCTGCCGCTATATATGAGGGCTCATTAACCATTCCGGCAGCCGGTTTGGTAATTTTATCATAGTTCAAATCGACTTGGGGACCTGCAAAAATATTGCTTTCTCCCAGACGGAACAGGAACCAGGGGTTTACTTGGATGCCGCTATAACGGTATTCACTGGTATCTTCTCCACGTTCATAATCTTTATTAGTGGAATATCCGATGCCATAAAAATTTTCGATTGTATTTTTATATGAGAAAGTTCCGAAGATACGGAAGCGGTCGCCTTTAAAAAAGAGCTGTGGTTTTGTCATCAGGTTCAAGCCGCCTTTGAACATCAAGGCAATGGCCATCGGCACTACCGAACGTCGTTGGGTGGTATCACTCGGATTCATCCGGAATGTCATCAGTGCGCTACCGCCCACCAGTAAACCAAAATCCGGCGTATAACTGGGACCACCCAATATGTTATAGTGTAAATTCCGGTTTGCCACGCGCTGGCGACGCAGCTCGCGCTTTGAAAGGACAGGAATGGTATCTGACGAGATGTCTTCAATATCTGTAGGAGTAGTATCACTGATAGAAGTTGTAGACCTTTGCAGTTCATCGCTCTTTACTGCCGTACTATCAGCCGCGGCTGACATCATATTGATGGATGGAAGCATCATCAATATTCCTATTATATATTTCTTCATAATTTCTCTGTGAGGAATTCGACTGCAAAGAAAACTCTTTTATTTTGATTAGTTTTGAAGTTCTTAGATAATAAATCTAAAAAAGTCATTTTAAGGGCAAATAAAGGCTATTTTGGTATGCGGATTTTTCCTAACAGTAGAGGGATATGCTTCTTGCAGAATATAATGAGTGGATAATTGATTGCTGTAATAAGTAGACTTATAATAAAGGCTATGAATGTAGAGTAGGTAATATTATCGATATGCAGGTATTTTTCTATAGCAAAATTGAATACACCTATGAACATCCAATGTATACCTAAAATAACCATTGTGCCTATTGATACATTATAATTTATGGTGGATGTAATTTGGTTGAGTATAAATCCGATTCCAAGAATCATACAGCTTCCGGTGAATCCCAGGAGGTGGAAATTTACTATTTCGGGCAGTGTTGTATAGTTACTGGTGTATCCCATCGAAAAAAATGTGGCAAATGAAACAATGGATAAAATCAGCCAGATGATACTTTGATGCAAGGAATTTGCGATGTTTTTTATCTTTGTCCGTTTCAATGCTTGTCCGGTAAAAAAGAATATTTGCAATGCAAAAAAACTATGTGTAGCATAGGTACCATAGATGGAGTGTTGGTTGAGCCAATAACAAATGAGTATGGAGACTAGGCTGCTGATACCTGCCGTCAACCAGTATATTGATTGTTTTTTTTGTATAGTGTAGGAATATATTTTTATCATAAACAGGCAATATATAAACCATGTGGGGCCGTTAATGGGGTCTGACGACAGTGATTGAATGAGGGGTTGTATGATACTATTGTGTATATTGATGACTTGATGAGGTACTATAAGTTCTCTAACAAACCAATACGGGTAAAATATGAATTGATAGATGAGATAGGGGAGCAGCAAAGTCTTGAGATCCTTATATAATTCTTCTTTTATTGTTCCTTTAGGGTTGTATAAGTAACCGGATATAAGAAAGAAAAGTGGCATGTGAAAGGAATAGATGATCGTGTGCGTCTCTGATTGCATTGGTACATGTCCCCAAATAACTAGAAATATAGCTATTGACTTACTCCAGTCAATCCAATTATATCGTACTGATTTTGCGCTTGTCATTTTGTTGTGTTTTAATTTTGTGTGCAAATATACGATTATTTA
>ERZ791802.2600-NODE-2600-length-10547-cov-3.719405_pt1 | contig 10547 bp, 4 predicted proteins | sample MGYA00510308_ERZ791802 | MGnify/ENA primary metagenome ERZ791802 (study PRJEB30046, sample SAMN00792028) | human gut metagenome | study: EMG produced TPA metagenomics assembly of the A metagenome-wide association study of gut microbiota in type 2...
ATATACATTATTAATATATGGCTGCTGACGATAAAAAAATTATCTTCTCAATGGTAGGGGTGAGCAAAGCATTCACTCCAAATAAAAATGTGTTGAAAGACATTTACCTGTCATTCTTTTATGGAGCGAAAATCGGTATTATTGGTCTGAATGGTTCCGGTAAGTCAACGTTAATGAAGATTATCGCAGGTTTAGAGAAATCCTATCAGGGAGAAGTGGTCTTCTCTCCGGGATATTCTGTGGGCTATTTGGCACAAGAACCTTATCTGGACGACACAAAGACAGTAAAAGAAGTAGTAATGGAAGGTGTGCAACCGATCGTTGACGCACTGGCAGAATACGAAGAAATCAATCAGAAATTCGGTTTGCCCGAGTATTATGAAGATCAGGACAAGATGGATATACTTTTCGCCCGTCAGGGAGAATTGCAAGATATCATCGACGCAACTGATGCATGGAATCTGGACAGTAAACTGGAACGTGCGATGGATGCGCTCCGTTGTCCGCCCGAAGATCAGCCGGTGGTGAATCTCTCCGGAGGTGAACGCCGTCGTGTCGCTCTTTGCCGTTTGTTGTTGCAGAAACCGGACATCCTGTTGCTCGATGAGCCTACCAACCACTTGGATGCTGAATCTATCGACTGGCTGGAACAACATTTGCAGCAATACGAAGGTACAGTTATCGCCGTAACTCACGACCGTTACTTCCTTGATCACGTTGCCGGATGGATTCTCGAACTCGACCGTGGCGAAGGTATCCCTTGGAAGGGAAACTACTCATCCTGGCTGGAACAGAAGACCAAACGGATGGAAATGGAAGAAAAGACCGCCAGCAAGCGTCGTAAAACACTGGAACGTGAGTTGGAATGGGTGCGCATGGCTCCGAAAGCTCGTCAGGCGAAAGGAAAAGCCCGTCTTAATTCATACGACAAGTTGCTGAATGAAGACTTGAAGGAGAAAGAAGAGAAGCTGGAAATCTTTATCCCGAATGGTCCCCGTTTGGGTAATAAGGTAATCGAGGCAAAACACGTAGCGAAGGCATACGGCGACAAACTGCTGTTCGATGATCTGAACTTTATGCTTCCTCCTAACGGCATTGTCGGTGTCATCGGTCCTAACGGTGCAGGAAAAACAACTCTTTTCCGTCTGATTATGGGATTGGAAACGGTAGATAAAGGTGAGTTTGAAGTAGGAGAGACCGTAAAGGTATCCTATGTAGACCAGCAGCATAAAGACATTGACCCGAACAAGAGCGTCTATCAGGTAATCTCCGGTGGTAATGATTTGATCCGTATGGGTGGACGTGATATCAATGCACGTGCGTACCTGTCCCGTTTCAACTTTGCCGGTGCCGATCAGGAAAAACTTTGTGGTGTTCTTTCCGGTGGTGAAAGAAACCGTCTGCATCTGGCGATCGCTCTGAAAGAAGAAGGTAACGTTCTGCTGCTCGATGAGCCGACCAATGACATTGACGTGAACACCCTTCGTGCTTTGGAGGAAGGTTTGGAAGACTTTGCAGGGTGTGCGGTAGTCATCTCTCACGACCGTTGGTTCCTTGATCGTATCTGTACGCATATCCTCGCTTTTGAAGGAGACTCTAATGTATTCTACTTTGAAGGTTCCTATTCAGAATATGAGGAAAACAAATTGAAGCGTCTAGGCAATGAAGAGCCGAAGCGTGTTCGTTATAGAAACCTAATGACTGACTAGTATTTGCTGACAGATTACAAGTTAAATCTCACTTAATATACGAAAGTGAAAGGCTCTGCAAACATTGCAGGGCCTTTATTGTTTTCGAAAGCAATAAAATGTTTATCTCTCTTAAAAGAATGTAGCATAATTGTCATCTAAGTCTAAATAATATTAATTATCTTTGTGCACAGTTTCAATGAAACAAACAATTAGTATTAACTAATAAATTACATTATGTTGAAGAGAATGCGGTCTTTTTTAGTGGTCGTAATGTTACTGATTACTGCTACGATGAGTGCGCAAGTTACCACAGCAAGTATGAGTGGTAAAGTAACAGCACAAGATGAACCTATTATTGGAGCAACGATCGTTGCTATTCACGAGCCCTCCGGTACCCGCTATGGTACAGTGACCAATGTCAGTGGGCAATTCAATCTGCAAGGTATGCGTACAGGCGGTCCTTACAAAGTCGAAATCACCTATGTCGGCTATCAGTCAGCCATTTACAAGGGCATCCAGTTGTCATTAGGAGAAAACTACGTATTGAATGTTTCTTTGAAAGAAAGTTCAGAGTTGTTGGATGAAGTAGTAGTAACAGCACCAAAAACTATCGAAAAAATAGGTACTGTTACTAATGTAAGTGAACGTCAGATGAACACTTTACCTACTATTAACAGAAGTATAACAGATTTCACAAAGCTCTCTCCTTATGCAGGTGGAAGCAGTTCTTTTGCGGGGCGTGATGGACGTTATAACAATATAACGATTGATGGTGCTTCGTTTAATAATAGTTTCGGATTAAGTTCTAATAATTTACCTGGAGGAGATTCTCAACCCATATCTTTAGATGCAATCGATGAGATTACTGTAAATGTCTCTCCTTACGATGTTAAATATTCCAACTTCACAGGTGCTTCTATTAATGCTGTAACAAAAAGTGGAACAAACTCATTTTCGGGTACTGCATATACCTATCATAAACCAAGAGGATTTGCAGGGAGCTCTATTGACGGTGAGGATATTCTTAAAGCAAAAGAATACAACTCTCATTCATATGGTGTAACTTTTGGAGGTCCAATCATTAAGAATAAGCTTTTCTTCTTCTTGAATGCTGAAATTGAAAATAAGGAAACTCCGGGGGTAACTTGGCTTCCTAATCAAGATCAAAATGGAACAGGGGATAGCGGAAAACGTATCTCACGTACTTGGGTGGGTGATATGCGTACTATCAGTGACTTTGTTAAAACTAAATATGATTATGACCCCGGACAGTATGAGAACTTCAATAATTTCCAAAGTGATAATTGGAAGTTAATGGCTCGTATTGATTGGAATATACATCAGAATCATAAGTTGACAGTGCGTTTTAATTCTGTTTCCTCAGAAGATGACAGAGAAGTAAGCGCTAAGTCCACTATTATAACTAGTACTAATTCTAATCGTTATGGTTTGGATGCCTTTTCTTTTGGTAATTCAAACTATAAGATGAAAAACGTAGTAACATCGATAACAGGCGAGTTAAATAGTCGTTTCTCGAATAATGTTCAGAATAAACTGTTAGCCACATATACTCATATTAGTGATACACGCGAGCAGAAAGGCTCTGATTTTCCTTTTGTCGATATATATAAGGACGGAAAGCAATATATAACTTTAGGTACAGAAGTGTTTACTCCTAATAATCAGGTTATCAATAATGTATTTAGTCTTGTTGATAATGTGAGTATATCATTAGGAAAACATGAATTGCTTGCTGGCGTTTCTTTTGAGCGCCAATATTTTAAAAATTCTTATTTGAGAGGCCCTTACGGATATTATCGTTATGATTCAATGGATGATTTTATGCAGGGAAAAGTACCTACCATTTATGGTATTACATATGGGTATAATGGTAATGATGCTCCAGGTTCTGAGTTGACATTCGGAATGGCTGGTGTGTATGCCCAAGACGTATGGTCTCTTACTCCTAATTTTCGTTTGACTTATGGCTTACGTCTGGATATGCCAATATATATGAATTCATTGGATTCTAACAAGTCAATAGAGGAATTAGCTTTTGTAAATAATACTCATGTCGATATTTCTAAGTGGCCGAAGACGCAAGTCTTGTTTTCGCCAAGAGTCGGTTTTAATTGGGATGTAAAAGGTGATCGCTCCGTAATTGTATCAGGAGGTACAGGAATCTTTACTGGATTGTTACCTTTTGTATGGTTCACTAATCAACCAAGTAATTCGGGCTTATACCAAAATATGGTAGAGTATAATACACAAAAAAATCCGGGCTCTTTACCTGCTGACTTTGGTTTTAATCCTAATTATAGAGAAACTCTGCAGAAATATCCCAGTTTATTTCCTTCTACACCTTCAGAGCAAGCACCTGATGTTATAGCATATGTAGATCCTAAGTTTAAGATGCCGCAAGTTTGGCGTAGTAATTTGAATGTGGATATTCAACTGCCGTATGATTTTATGTTATCTGTTGGAGCAATGTATACAAGAGATATTTATAATGTTGCGCAGATCAATATGAATGAGGCTGAGCCTACGGGTGTGTATAATGAACAACCGGATCGTATTTATTGGGCTTCAAAAAAATACGAGTATAATGATTATACTAATGGTAAGAATGTAGTAGTAAAACTTTCTAATGGAGAAGATAAAGGATATCAATATTCTTTTAATGCTATTTTGACAAAGAAATACGATTTTGGTTTTACAGGGTCTATCGGCTATACTTATACAATGGCTAAAGATCTGACTGCAAATCCTGGGTCAGCACCTAATTCAGCATGGCAAAATAATGTGGCAGTAAATTCATTGAATGATCCTGGAGTATCTTATTCTTTATTTTCTACGCCCCATCGTATTATTGCTAATGCTTCTTATGAAATTAATTATGCTAAATGCTTAAAGACAACGTTCTCGTTATTTTATTCAGGATATCATACAGGACGTTATTCCTATACATATTATAATGATATGAATGGTGATGGCAATTATTCGGATTTAATATACGTGCCTAACTCTCAGGATGAAATGACCTTTGTTGATATTACAGATAAAAGTGGTGCTATTACTTATTCTGCTGTAGATCAAGCTAAAGATTTTTGGGATTTTGTGAACAATGATTCTTATCTTAAAGATCGTAAGGGAAAATATGTGGAACGTAATGGATCTTTAACACCTTGGATTAATCGCTTTGATTTTAAAATTGCTCAGGATTTTTATGCAACTTTAGGTGGGCGTAAATATGGAATACAGGTTAGCCTTGATATGCTGAATGTAGGAAATATGATTAATTCAAAATGGGGAGCATATCAATCTTGTGGTCTCAAGAGTTATGACAATGTACAGTTATTAAAAACTGCTAGCAAAGTTGGTGAACCCTTGACTTACCAGATAAATGCTAATTCACGTGAAGCTTTTAAAGAAAGATCATCATGGCAATATACCAATACCATTGGTAGTGCATGGTCTATGCAATTAGGAGTAAAAGTTACTTTCTAATACAAGTTTTAAAGTTAAAAAGAAGGATTTTATTTTAATGGGAAGCCAGTTAATTCATAATGAGTTAACTGGCTTTTTTGTAGCCTTTCTATATAGTGATATACAGCGTAAGGTTTATAACCTCATTCTCATCACCACCGGATTATGATCACTATACTCCAAATCCGGAGAGAAGTAATCTACCCCTTGAAACTCAGACGAATGGAGGATATAGTCGATTCTCAGCAGATGCTTGAAATATCGGAAAGTGTACATATACCCATGTCCGCAGGTCTGAAAACCATCATTCAGTTTTTCTCCTTTTACCGTTTGATATACATATGAAGAAGGGAGAGAGTTGAAGTCACCACATACCAGGGTGGGATAGGGAGAAGCGGAAATCAATTGATTGATATGTTCAGCTTGTGCGGCACGTTTCTTGAAGTTCTCGTGCAGACCATCGGCAAGGGTGAGAGCGGCACGTTCCGCACGGTCGGTATCATCCGCACGAAGTTCTTTTTCCAGTTTGCGCTTGTTGCGGCTGACTTCCGTAGTCTGCAGATGATTGTTGAACAGACGGATTGTTTGGTCGTTAATGTCGATATCACACCACAGGCTGCAGTTGTTGGAATTTGGGTAGGTGACGAGCTGCTTCTCCTTGATGGGATAACGGCTGAACACAGCCAGTTGCAAAAGACTCTCCCCGGCAGGAGAAGAAGGTACATAGTAATACGGCCATTCGGAAAGAACGGTGCGAAGACTGTCAATACCAAATTCATGATTGATCCCAAACTCTTGAAAACAGAAGATATCTACACCGAGCTCCTTCATGCAAGCAGCGATTTGCTTGCATGAGAAACCTGTGTGCTCGTGATTAAAGCTGTTAACGTTATAGGTGGCAATAGTCAGTGCTGATTCGGTGTCCCTTTCGTTTTTCTTCAGAAACGAAGATTCAGTATTCGGTTGGGAAGCCGAATCAAAAAGCGGGAACTGGAGGACACGGGTCAGATACCCCCAATTTCCCAGTATGGCGATTAAAGGAATGAAAACCCAGCATCGCCAGCGAACCATCCAATAGATGGCAGAGACGACATTAGCTAGCAAAAGTATCGGCAGAACCAATCCGATAAAGGGCATCAGCTTAAAGCCGTCCGGCGAAGCATCTCCGGCGAAGGCTCCGGCTAATGTGAAACCTGCCAGAATACTCGTCAGCAGGATAGACAGGTAGTAAAGTAATCTATATAAGGCTTTCATTTTATGGTAACCATTTATTAATCATATCCTTGAGCTTCGCTTGCGAGATCGGTTTGGCGATGAAGTCGCTGCATCCGGCATCCGTTGCAGCGATCTGATCCTGTTGATAAGCATAAGCACTTTGTGCGATAATGGGCACAGTAGGAGAGAGCTCACGAATGATCTTCGTAGCCTCCAGACCGTCGAGATTAGGCATTTTGATATCCATCAGAATAAGGTCCGGCTTCGCTTCATCGTATGAGGTAACGGCCTCCATACCGTCCCGTGCACGTATAAGCCTGTACTTTCTTCCAAGAATAGCTTTCAGCAAATCGAAGTTACTGTCCTCATCTTCCGCTATCAGAATAGTCCGCTGGCTTGGAGAGGCATTGGCGGAAATACTATCGGAACTATTATCGTCCGTATTTCCGGAAGTCTTTTCAGAATCCTCCTTGACAGACGTTTCTACTGACGTCTCCGTAGAAGCCATGTCAATCTTTATAGAACCCGTGCCGGTCGATTGTTCCGACTCGTAAGGCAGGGTGAACGTGAAAGTCGTCCCTTGACCTACCACCGAAGAAACGGAGATTTCACCTCCCAATCGTTCGACAATTGTTTTACAGATAGACAGTCCGAGTCCCGTCCCCTGCGCATAGTTGTTCAACTTGGCGAAACGTTCGAACACACGTCCTATCTTCTCCGGTTCGATGCCCGTACCGGTATCAGTCACGTGGAAAACGATCTGATTGCCCACCAGTTTATATCCGTAACTGATGCTGCCTGCCTTCGTGAATTTGAATGCGTTACCTATCAGATTCGAGAACACCTGGAACACCCGGTTCTTGTCAGTCTCTATCACCAGTCCGTTTTCGGATGGCTCATAGATCAGTTGTACCCCTTGCGGCGTGCGGAATACGTGGGCGTCATGCACCTCTTTACACAGGCTATGGATATTTACCGGTGCGCTGGTGAACTCGATAATGCCCGATTCGATCTTCGAAAGATCAAGAATTTCGTTGATCAGTTGCAGCAGACGTTCGTTGTTGGCTTCGACGATCTCATAAAATGTTTTACGTTCTTCCTTATTTTCACTTTCGGCTATCAGATGTGAGAAGCCGACGATGGCATTCAGAGGTGTGCGTATTTCATGACTCATGTTGGCGAGGAAAGCAGACTTCAGTTTGTCCGACATTTCGGCTTTCTCTTTGGATGTCTGAAGTTCCCGTTTGATTTTTTCCAGCTCCGTGATGTCCCATTCGATGCTGACGATGATGGGGGAGGAAAGTTCGTCTCCGTCCACCCGTATTTTCCGTTTGTCGAGGATGATCTCGTTTCCGTTTTTGTCTTTCCCTTCGGTTGTCCAGTGCAGTCCCTGTCCGGTGGTGGCAACTAGTGTATCTTCCTCCCTTTTCTTTTCTGCCACTTCGGGAGGATAGTAGTCGAAGTCATTCTTGCCGATAGATTCGCCGATGCACAGATTCCGGTTGTACGATTCCCGGTTGCGGTAGATATATCGGAAATCGTTGTTGATCTCCTTGACGACAATTCCGGCGGGGAGGTTGTCGATGGTAGTATCCATGATCAGATTGAGCCGTTTGATTTGCGCTTCGTAGTGCAGTCGTTCGGATATGTCGTGGGAGAATGACCAGTAACTTTCTTCACCGGAGTCATTGGTGACGTTGTACATGATTCCCTCGTAAGCCAATATATTCTTGCTGACCTTCGAAGGATGATGGGCGACGAAACTTCTGCTTCCTCCGTGCAGGATATCCTTGCAGCGTTCATGCCAGTCTTTCTGCGTGTTCATATCGCCGGCGATTTCATAGATTTTCAGTTTGCCGATCTCCTCACTTTCCGGGATGCCGTGGTTGTGGAGGAACTGGCGGTTGGCGAAGATCAGCGTACCGTCCTCTTTGGCGGCGAAGATGCTCTCCTTTGCGTTGTTGATGGCGTGCGTCAGCGTGTTGATGTCGTTTCTGCGACGCTGTATGTCGGTGATGTTCTGGATGTAACCTTCGATGTTGCAGCTGCCGTTCGGTAGTTCGTCTCGCAGATAAGCCTGAAGGCGCATATAGTAAATCTCTCCGGCGACACGGACCCGATAGCTGATACTTTCTTCGTTGAGTCCTTCCTCATTTTTCCGGCACCAGTTGGTGAAACTCATGCGGTCTTCTTCGACGATAAATTCCTGATATTTCTCCAGAGAGATGCTTCTGGAAGATTCCTCGCACAATACTCCGGTGTAGCCCATGTAATAGAAGACATTGTCGCGGGTGTTGTACATCCACTGTCCGATCTGAGCCACTTTCTGTATCTCCCTCAGATTTCGGTTCACCTGTTCCAGCTGGCGTTTCACGTTGCTTCGCTGGGTGATGTCCCGATATTGGCAGAGCACCATGTCATCGTAAGGATACATGATACACTTGAAATAATAGGTATTATCCTCCAGTTCCAGCTTGTAGTTCTTGCTGATGCTTCGCTGTTCCCGAAGCACGGTCTGGAAGGTGCTGTAAACCTTCTCACGGGTGTGTTCGGGCATCCGTTCGAATATATTTTTTCCTAAGAGCCTCTCTTCTTGTAAAAACCATAAATTGCTATGAATATCAATATCAATGCAAATGCCATTTCTATCGACTAATAGCATGGTGTCGGCGGTCAACTTCAGTATTCTCTGCGCATTATCTGCCTCATGTAATGTTCTGTTCATGCTTGTCCGATTAGATTTATAAGATTCTGTTTCATGCAAAGATAGCAAAATATTTGATTCTCTGTTCTTATTTTTCGGCACGTTTTGCTTTTTCCCAGGCGCCGCTTCCTTTTTTTCTTTTCAGATAGCCGATTCCTTTGAGCACATTCACGTTCATGAATAAGAAATAATAGGGAATAAACAGTACTTTATTCTTTATTTGTCTGGTAGAGAGGTAATATCCCCAGTATCCCATTCCGTAGAAAAGAATCTGTAACCCCAGCAGGGTGCCATAAAACAGGGGAGATTCGCCCAATAGCAAAACGACTATATTCAGTGGTAACAGCGCAAACAGCAGGAATGGAGTGACAGACCAGCGCAATACCCGGTGCGACGTGTACTGAAAACTCAGGATTCCGTAACGGAAAGGATTCAGCAACGGGCGCAGACGCCAGATCGACTGTAACCCTCCGGCAGCGATGCGCACTTTTCGTTTTTCCTCTTCACCCATATCTGCCGATCCGCTTTCGATGGCGTAGGCATTGGTGCAGTAGGCGATGGTGTATCCTTTCATGGCGATGCGGAGAGAGAGGATGAAGTCGTCGAGCAGCGTATCCGGTTCCATCGGTTCGAAGAGTTCGCGGCGGACGGCAAACAGTTCTCCGGCAGCGCCTACAGCTGAGTAGAGACGGGAGTCGAGCGCTTTCAGTGTCGATTCGTATTTCCAGTAGATGCCTTCGCCTCCGGCGGCTGCTCCGTCCTTCGTCTGTACGGCTATACGTTTTTCTCCTGCCACGCAGCCCACTTTCGGGTTTTGAAAAGCCAGTACGATTTCACGGATTGCCTCGCTGTTGACCATCGTGTTGGCGTCCGTAAAGACGACAAGCGGGGTCCGGACGAGTGTCATTCCTCGTGTCATGGCGGCTGTCTTTCCCTGCCGTTTCGGCTGGAAGTAGACGGTTACTTTTCCGTTCCAGTGGGTTTGGAGACGGTCGTTTGTGCCGTCATCGCTTCCGTCCGTCACCCAGACGATGCGGAGTTTGTCCGCAGGGTAGTCCAGGGCGAGGCTGTTCTCCATCTTTTCGTCCACCACGTCTTCTTCGTTGAAGGCGGTGATGAAGAGGGTTACTTCCGGCAGATCACTGTCCGGTGGCAGCACCCGTTTCACGGGTTTCACGAAAAGCTCTTTCAGCTTGACGAGGGCGTAGAGGACGATGCCGTAGCCCAGATAGGTGTAGAACACCATGAACAGGGCGAACCAGAAGATGATTTCGAGGATGAGAGTTTCGTTCATAGCTGTATTCTCGTTTAATAGATGTTTGTTGATTTACTTATTGAAGTCGTTTTTTCAGTGCCTCTTTTTTAGCCGATTCTTTCAGCATGTTTACAAAGTAGAGGGCGTCTGCTTTGTTGGAAGCATCGGAAGGATTGGCCTCGTATCGTTTTACGAA
>ERZ791802.2607-NODE-2607-length-10512-cov-3.499761_pt1 | contig 10512 bp, 9 predicted proteins | sample MGYA00510308_ERZ791802 | MGnify/ENA primary metagenome ERZ791802 (study PRJEB30046, sample SAMN00792028) | human gut metagenome | study: EMG produced TPA metagenomics assembly of the A metagenome-wide association study of gut microbiota in type 2...
CAAAGTCGTTACGCCCATCTCTGTGAAGCAACCGGGCAAACCGCTTCATATTCCCGATGACTTGGAAGCTTCCATTGTGGATGATCACGCCGCAGGCAAGCCCACCTTATCGGACGAACTTATGATGGCCGTAGGCATGATTGTCGTGTGTATGGCCATCGGGGGCTTTTTAAGTTCCTGGCTCGGACAATTCATTACGCTGCCGGCCTATATCGGTTCGATGATTGCCGCAGCCTGCGTACGCAACATCAGCGATCTCACAGGCAAATTTAAAATTGAACCCAAGGCACTGAACGCCGTAGCTGAAATCTGCCTGATTTTCTACGTCACGATGGCCATTAACAGTCTGAAGTTGCACGAGCTTGTCAATCTGGCCTTGCCCTTGTTGGTCATTTTAATTTTGCAAACGATTTTAATGCTTGTGTTTGCCTGGGCCGTGCTTTTCTACATGTTCGGTAAAAGCTATGACGCCGTGATGCTTGCCGTGGGCGGCATCGGTTTCGGAATGGGGGCTACGGCAAACGGTCTGGCTAATATGCAAGCCTTGTCGGAAAAATACGGCTCGAGTCCCCAAGCCTGGCTCATCGTCTCGGTGGTGGGCGCGTTCCTCATTGACCTGGTTAACGCTTTAATTATTACCTGGTTTGCGGCGCTGTAATCTCACACTGCTTGCGAAAAAAGGGGGAACGGGGTTGGCCTTGGCGGTTAACCCCGTTTTTCTTCTGAGCCATTTCTCTTAGGCTTAAGCCGAAATCCGTATTGTCGTTCAGTAACCGCTCTTTGTAAGATCAAAAAAGTTGCCACGCATTAAAACGCTTCAGGCTCAAAGAGCGTTGTGCCGGCCTTCTTTCGGTCTTCAAGGGGATGGGGATGGATTTAATTGAATCATTAAAGGCGATTGTCGGAGCCGCCCATGTTTTAACGGACGAAACCGCCATGGCGGGCTATCTCGTCGATTGGAGCAACCGATTCCCCGGGAAAGCGCTGGCCGTTGTAAGGCCCTCGACGACTGAGGAAGTTGCGGCCGTGCTGCGCTTAGCTAACGAAACAGCAACGCCCGTTGTTCCCCAGTCGGGCAACACGAGCCTTGTGGCAGGCGCCACACCTGACGTTACGGGCCGCAGTATCGTGCTTTCCATGACCCGCATGAACACAATCGAACAAATCGATGTCATCAACGATACGATAACCGTGCAAGCCGGCGTTATTTTGGCAAAGGCTCAAGAAGCAGCCAAAGAAGCCGGTCGGTTTTTCCCTTTAAGTTTCGGCGCTCAAGGCTCGGCATGCCTGGGCGGGTGCCTCGGAACAAACGCAGGCGGCACGGGCGTCTTGCGCTACGGCAATACTCGGGACTTGGTTCTGGGTCTTGAAGCGGTGTTGCCCGACGGCCGTATCGTCAATATGCTCCGAGGCTTAAGAAAAGACAACACGGGCTACGATCTCAAGCAACTTTTCGTCGGTAGCGAAGGCACGCTCGGCGTCATCACGCGCGCTACCTTAAAACTTTTCCCGTTACCCCAGACCACATACACAGCGCTTGTCGGCGTGGCAGATGTGCAAGCCGCCTGCAAACTTTTAGCGACGGTTAAAAACGAAGCCGGCCCGGCTCTCAGCGGCTTTGAGCTCATGCAAGGCAAGTGCATCGAACGCGTTAACGAACAAATCGAAGCCGTCAAATTGAAAGCCGATGTCTCGACAGCCGCCTGGTGGTGCCTGGTGGAACTGACTTTTGCTACCGATCCGGGCGCCAATCCCTTGGAAGGAATACTGGAGAAGGCATTTGAAGAGAGGATTGTGGTTGACGCTCTTTTGTCGAACTCCGAACAAGACAGTCTGGACTTTTGGGCCGTTCGAGAATCCATTACAAGCGCCGATGCTCACGTGGGCGGCAATCTGCACAATGACATCAGCGTCACCATCAGCGACATGGCAGACTTTGTCGAAGAGGCGCTTAATGAACTCAAACGCCGTTTCGATTGGATCGACCCTTCCATTTTCGGCCATTTGGGCGACGGCAACCTGCACTTTAACATCGGCTCGATTCCGAGCAACCTCGCCTTTGAGCACGATGACGAAATCCGAGACATTATCTGCCGGGCAGTTGCCCGCCACAACGGCTCCATTTCTGCCGAACACGGTATCGGTCAAATTAAGCGCAAGCATTTCCTGGCGCTTAAAAACCCGACGGAACTGGCGGTGATGATGGCCGTAAAGAAAGCGCTTGACCCCAACGGCATTATGAATCCGGGCAAACTTTTGCCCGACTAACGTCAAAATGCCTTACGGAGCAAGGGGGTTAGTAATAACGCTCAAGCCTTGCCAAAACCTGCGCTAAAAGCATGCAATCTTTGAGCGCCCCGTGAAGTTGTCGATCGGAATTGTCAATTGAAAAGTAGCGACAGAGATCGTCAAGCCGATTGTGTCTCATGTGCAGTGTTTGACGCGCCAACTTTAATGAACACAAAACGGAGCAACCCAAGTCTTCGAGGGTGTTCATTGAAGCTAGCGAGAGCTCGTTATTGAGAAATCCGACGTCAAAACTTGCGTTGTGGGCAATGAGTTGTGCACCGCTTACAAAGCGGGCAAATTCTGGCGCAATAAGATTAAACGTCGGTTTGTCGCTTAAGAAGCGGTCATCAAGCCCGTGAATGCGAACGACTTCATAGGGTACCGAGCGCTGGGGATTAATATAAGAATGCACAAGACGAACGGGTTTGTAGTCGTTGTCAATTTCCACGGCTGCCACTTCGCAGATGCGGTCGCCGAAGCGCCAGCTTAAACCTGTTGTTTCAGTATCGATCAGAATTCTTCTCATAGTCGTCTTGTTACTCATTTGCGGGGGATTCTAGCACTCGAAGCCTTCAAATTATGCAAGACAGCGACACACCCTTACAAAATATCGCTTCTTGGGTCTATTATTAAAAGGTTAAGTCTTAAAAGTCAGCTTATGTTGGATGCGCCCTACGAACTTCCGTCAGATGCCAAAGTTGATGTACGTACCCTCAGTCGTATTTTTAACAATACGTCAGGTACCTACAAGTTTTACTGGTTTCTGTCGCTTTTGGACCTCGTCTGTTTGCGAAACATGACGCGGTTTACCATCCGCGACATCGCATCCGTCATGGTGGCCAAAGCTTGGTATCCGCGCGTGTACTTTCGGCTCTCGTTCGGGTTTCAGGAAAAACTCTCAACGATCATCGACGAGCTTCACCGTCGGGATCGGGACAATCAAATCAGTAAGCAATCCGCCGCTATTGCCAACTATTTAATTAATAGCGACAACTTGACATCTCAAATGTGCCGCGACGTCACGGGCATTGTTCAGTACCGGTTTTTGAATCCTTGGTTAAAAACCAATGACGACAGCCAAATTGCCAAGCGATCGAGAAGTTTTACCAATCAATGCCTTTATGCGATTTGCAAAGACAGCAACGGCTGGTTCTACGAAGTGAATCCCTGCTGGATTCAATACCTGCGAGAAACCTATCAAGTCTTAAAAGATTTCGCCTATTGGCATTTGCTTCAATTCCTGCAGCAACGCAACCCCAACGTGCCCAACATCGTCAATAAGCTTGTTGCCACCGATGAGCGCCCGGCCATGAATAAGCAACGCAAGTTCTGGGCGCAAGTCATGGCTGATCAGCAAGGCGTGGAAAGTCTCTACACGGGCCAGATCCTGCGCGAAATGCGAAGGTGCGACCTTGATCACTTTATGCCCTGGAGTTTTGTGACGCACAATCAACTCTGGAATCTGATCCCTGTGGAAAAAACGATTAACAGCAGCAAAAGCGATCAGTTGCCGGATTTGTCACTTTTGCCGAAGATGGCAGAAATTCAGCACCGCGCTATCCATACATTCATTAACGGCGGCGGTAAAGCTGACGCGCTCGAAGACTTTTGCGATTTAGGAATCGACACCGCCACTTTGCTATCCTTAAGTGGCAGCGAATTTTTAAACCTTTACACCAACACCTATACGCCCATGCGCCAGCTGGCCATCAATATGGGTTTTGAAACGTGGCATCCGAATAACTCCGTCATCATTTAAGGACTTAGTCGATGAACGAAAAAGAATGCATTTTTTGTAATTTAGATCCGAACCGAGAAATCATCGCTCAAAATGATTTGGCTCTCGCTTTTTTCGATGTCTTTCCGGTCAATCCCGGGCATGCGCTCATCATTCCCAAACGCCACGTAGCCGACTATTTTGATCTGACCGAAGATGAAGTCGCAGCCATGCAGGCTTTACTTCGCGAGGTGAAAGCTATCGTTGAAAAACGCTTTAATCCCGACGGCTATAACATCGGTGTCAATGTCAATGCGGCAGCCGGCCAATCCGTTTTCCACGTGCATATGCACCTTATCCCGCGCTACAAGGGCGATGTTGAAAATCCCAAAGGCGGAGTGCGGGGCGTGATTCCTTCAAAACAGAAGTACTGAGCCGAACCCGGGGTAGGAAGACTGTCGGACCAGCGATTGAATGCCCGCCGCAGTTGGTTTTTCCCGGTGAGTTATCGAAGTTAAAGAGCAAGGATGTTATTAACCGAAACGGTTTAGCAATTCTTCAACCTTAATTTGCTCGTATTTTGGATAACGGCAGGATAGCGGCGCAAAGGACGCACACCTGCGTTATATCAATTTGTGACTTTTGCGCCCATCCCTTCGTTCGATAAAATCACAGTTTTTGTCAATACTGCATCTCCCTGCAGTATCCTGTCTGATTTAACCAGTTAAAAAACATGCAAAACTGCATTCGCAACAAAATCGCCGGCGCCATTGCCGGCATGGTATTGGGCGACGCATTGGGCGTGCCCGGCGAACTCTGGCCCCGTGAAAAAGTACGCGAGCGCTTCGGCCACATTGATACGTTCTTAGACGGCCCCGAAGACAATATCGTCGCTTGCTACTTTAAGGCCGCACATTACACCGACGACTCGGCTCAAGCCTTCGTGGTCTTAAATGCGTTGCTGGAACACAAAGCGGTGCCGCCCGTCAAAGAACTTGCCAAGCGTCTCATTGATTGGGTCATCTCCATGAACGGCTTTGAAATCAATCTCTTGGGACCGAGTTCCAAAGCGAGCCTCTTAGCGCATAGCGAAGGTCGAGATCCGTCTCAGTACCTCAAAACGGCGCTCACCAACGGCGCAGCCATGCGCATTGCGCCCGTGGGCTGCTTAATTGATGCCGACAAACCCGAATTACTGGCTAAAACCGTAGCCGAAATCTCTAAAGTCACGCACGGCACCGATGTTGCCATTGCGGGTGCAGCCATGGTTGCTCAGGCCGTTGCAAGCGGTGTGGCAGGACGAAGCTGGGAAGAGGCCGCTGACGACGTCCTGGCAATTTTCAACATTGCTAAAACAATGGGCGAGCCCACATGGGCTGCTTCCGTTAAAAGCCGCTTTGAATTGGCGCTTGATGCCGCCTGCAATATCCGCGATCCCGAACAATACTCGCGCTGGGTCTACGATACGATCGGCACGGGCACGATGACGAGCGAATCGGTCCCTGCGGCCTTGGCCGTGGCCTGGTTCTGTAAAGATGCTGAAAAAGCGGCCTTCATGTGCGCCAATATGGGCGGCGATACCGATACGATGGGTGCCATGGCGACAGCCGTGTGCGGTGCTATGAACGGCATTGACAGCATTCGTGCCGATTGGCTTAAAACGCTTGAAGAAACCAATCACTTGGATTTCTTAGCCTTGGCCGATCAAATTATTGAAGCACGCCCTGCATTTAATAAATAAGGCCTAATCCATGCGAACGTTTCAAGAATTGGTTCAAGCCCTTTGCCCCCAAAAGAAGGTCTTTATCTTAGGTTCGGCTTTTGTGGACATGATTTTAAGTGTTCACGAAATGCCGCACGCCGGGGCCGACGTTGAGGGCAAATTTAAGAAAACGGTCGTTGGCGGCTGCTCCTTTAACGTCGCCGACGTTCTCTGGAAATTGGATCTTCCGTTTGACTCTTATATGCCCGTGGGTGAAGGGCAATTTGCCGACCTCGTCGAGCAAACGCTCAATCGCCGCAACCTTCCCGTTTATCGGGAACGGGGAGCGGGAGACAACGGTTGGTGTTTGTCGATTGCCGATCACACGGGCGAGCGCACCTTCATTTCAATGTTCGGGCTTGAGCGTCAGATGAAAGCCCAATGGTTTGATCGATTCGATATCTCGGGCTACGACTTTATTTATGTCTCGGGCTACCAAGCCGAGGGCGAAAACGGGGAAGTGATTCTGTCGGTTCTCAAACGTAAGGCCGATCACGCCTTAATTGTTTTTGATCCCGGTCCCCGCGTCACGGAAATGGGAGAGGAACGTCTTAAGGCCTTTGAGTCACTGGGTTGTCTTTACACGGTCAATTGCAGCGAAGCGATGTGGATGACAGATACGCATAATGCAGGGGACGCCGCCGTAGCGCTTTCGGAGCGTACGGGCAATCCTACCGTTGTCACCGACGGCGGCAACGGTGCGGTCTACACGGAAAAGAAACCTTCGGGTTGGGTCGCCAGGCGCGTTGCCGGCTTTAAAATCGATCTCGTTGACACGATCGGCTCAGGCGATGCACACACGGGCGGCATTATCGCCTCTTTGATGTGCGGCTTGACAATGGCCGAGGCAACGCTTGTCGCCAACGCCGTCGCCGCTCACGTCACGGCCCACGAAGGCGCTGCAACGGCTCCCACTCGCACCGAACTTCAACAATATTCCCTTTAACTACTGAAACCACCATGGCAGATAACAACAACTTTTCAAAAATCGAAACCAATGGCGTTAATCCCGTTCCCGATAGCGAGCGCTACGGCAAACCTGCCGATCTTTTCCCGATTTGGTTCTCCTGGAACATTTCTATTTTCGGCATCACGTGCGGTATGTACGTCTTCGGCCTCGGGCTTTCCGTTGCCCAAGCAATGGCCGCAGGCGTCATCGGTTACTTCTTATCGTGCTCGCTTGTGGGCATTTTGGCCGTAGGCAGCGTTCGAACGGGGCTTCCCACGCTCGTGCAATCGCGTTTTGCTTTCGGCTACCACGGCAACAAAGTGCCGACCTTCTTCGGTTACGTCGCCAATATGGGCTGGAAGGTCACCATGCTTTCCATGGCTTCGACAACCTTTGCCGACTTAGTGGCGAAATTGGTGCCAGCGATGGCAACGCCCCAAGGCACGGCAACCACGACATGCTTATTGGCCAGTTTTGCCTTTGTGCTTTTCTTTACGATGGTGGGTGCCGTTTACGGTCACGCCTTCATCATGAAGATTGAAAAAATCATTGCCTGGGTCACGGGTTTGATGACCTTGGTCTATCTCTTTTTCTTTATCCCGCAAATCAACTTTGCGACCTTGGGCGATGCGCCTTCGGGCTCTTTTGCCACGTTCTTAGGCGGCATCGTGCTTGCCATGACGATGGTCGGCTTGGGCTTTTTAAACTACGGCGGCGACTACTCCCGTTACCTGCCTCGAAAGACTCCGGGCGGCGGCGTGATTTTCTGGACGACGGTCGGTATCGCCTTGCCCGTGTCCGTGCTCTTGATCTTGGGCGTTATGTTAAGTGCCGGCAACCCCGAACTCTTAGCCCGTGCCTCTCATGAGCCTTTGGCTGCATTAACGGGCATTTTGCCTTTCTGGTTCTTTGTGCCTTTCTCGATCGTGATCGTGACTTCTTTGATATCTGCGGGCATGACGGGCGTTTATAGCTCGGGCCTTGCCTTAATGGCGATGGGTGTTCCGATGAGCCGCGCGGCCACCACGATTCTCAATGCCGTCATTATTGCGTTGGGGGCCTTCTATTTGACGTTTATCTCCGACTCGTTCCTGTCGACTTTCACGTCCTTCTTGGCAGCTATCTCGGTCATTATGGGCTCGTGGGGTGCCATTGAAATCGTCGACCTTTTGCGTCAAAAGCGCCTGTCTTGGGACGTCAATATGGCGTTGCCGCCCTCTGAAGGCGGAAAAGGCATGCGTTGGACGGCTTGCTTGTCGTTACTCGTTGCCACTGTCGTGGGGCTGGGTACCATCACGTCAAGCGACCCCTATATCGGCAAAATCACGAGTTTCTTACTGACTGAAGAAACCACCAAGAGCGTGTTTGCTCAAGCCAATATCGGCGTTGTCGCGGCTATGATCATCGGCGCTCTCGTTTACGCGGCGCTCACGTATGTCTTGAAAGCCGAACGTTAATTAAACGATCGACTTAAATCAAAGGCACCTCGGAATTTCTCCTCGGTGCCTTTTTCTTTAATCGGCCTTTTTAGAAAGTTCTCATAAGCGTGCCTTTGGAGCTGCGAAGCTGCGAGCGACCGTTGGCCATCCTGAGCACAATGTTGCCTCCGGAAACGCTACAGCCGGTGCAATCTCTCGAGACCATCTTGACTTTAATTTTCCTGTTATCGGAGATACAGAGAAGGCAACGTACATTTTTAACCAGAATTTGGTGAGCATCACATGGAATGTTCTACGCGTATTTGAATCCAACCCATGCACATTGCCTCAAGCTCGAACTATTTTGAATGGAAAATCAGTTGAAGGGTTAGACGTCAACAACCTGCTCCAGGTCAAAAATTATGGAGGCAGCGCTAAAGAGTTAGTTCGTCTATTGCGAGCCGGAGAGTTTAAACTCGACATCCAAACTGCGAGTGCACTTCATCGTTATGTCGGTTACAAGGATGCTCTTGAGTGGGGAACTTTACGCAACCTCAACACTGGTATTCATGATGTTGAGTACGTACCTCCTTCTTTTGAAAAATTGCCTCATTTAGCCGAGAAAGGATTTGAATTTTTGAACTCTGTCGTAAAGGATCCCAAAGAACGCGCCATTGCTACATTCTTGTTCATGGCTAGAACACAATTTTTCTTCGACGGCAATAAGCGCACAGCCTCGCTCATGATGAATGGTTGTTTAATGCTAAACAGCTATTGGCCCATCACTGTTCTAAACCGTGAAAGCGTGGAGTTTCACGAAAAACTTGGGCAGTTCTACGAAACAGGCAATGCGGACAATATGATGGCCTTTTTTGCCAGAACTGTAAAAACTCAGTACCCAGACCCTTCTGGTTCAAATGCCTAATGAGGCTTCCTTTTTAGGAAAATCGCGAATTTCAAACCTAGTGTTTTAATGGTTCACCTTGCTTAACGGGCTCCGGAAGGATGAAGGAACCTAGTGCACACAACGCTCCAACACCAACGAGTGACCACATAACAATGTCGAGCCCGTAGGCATCTCCAACCATTCCTAGTAAGGGAGTGAAAATACCGCCTAAACTGGAGGACAACCCAAGCGTAACGCCGGAGGCAAAACCCACATTTTTAGCCAAATAGGATTGTCCCAACACAACGTATGCAGCATATGTACCGTTTAATGTGAAGCTAATGACAGCCACAATCGGATAAAACCACCAAATTGACGGTGCCAAGATCAGCATGGCAAAAGCGGGCGCCATTAAGATATATCCAAAACGACAAGCTCGAATCAGACCGATTCGATCACTAACCCAGCCACCGGCTAGTGTCATGACAACGCCGCAAATGGACAAAAAGGCCAATAAGGGACTTGTAGCAGCTTCAGAAACGTTAAAGCGGTAAATACAGTAGAGCGGCAAAAACGCCAAGATACTTGTTTGAGCAACACTTCGACATAAAATCACCACTGATAATCTTGCAAAAGCACCCCAATCATTACTTCCCTCTTGAGAATTCTTCTGAGTTTTCTCAACATCGCCGGCCGATCCCTCTTTCATCGAGGCAAACATTTTCGGCACTGCATAAAACATGACAGCAGCCATCACCACACCGAAAATGCCGAAGACGACAGTGCCGGAATTGCCCCAAGCAGTCAAAACCGCAGCTGCAATTAAAGGCGCAATCCCAAAACCGGCATTGCCACCCACGGAGAAAATCCCCATCCCGGTAGCACGGTGAACTCCCGAAGTGCGATTAACCACTCGAGCCGCTTCTGGGTGAAAGAGTGCGCAACCCAAACCCATGAGCGTGATCGCAAAAAAGATGAACCAATAGTTTGATGACAGGCCGGAAATCCCTAACCCAATTCCGCTTAATGCAATCCCCAAAGCCATGAACCAATGTTGAGAGGTTTTGTCAGCCCAGTACCCGAATAACGGCTGCACGAGCGAAGACAAAAACGAGGAAGCGAACATCAAGCCTGCCACCTCGGTGTAAGACAAGCCGTTATGCAATACGAAAAATGGCAAAATCGCTGGCAATGCACCAGGAGCCAGATCAACACACAAATGGCCGAAAGAGACTAAGTAAACGAAAAGTTTATTCATGGGACTCAAAACGAAACGATACGTACTAGAGGCTATCAGAAAGAATTTGAAAAGCAATAGGGGAAAGGTCAAACTCCTATATCGGTCTCACCTAGATCTTGCTCATTCATAGAGAACCGCGAGGAAACCCGTGACATTAAGACACGGGAGGAATCGCGGCTAGAAATATGGTAATATATGTCTATGCTAGAGTTGGTTTTTAATAGGAATTGTGTTTACCAAACAGCATACCA
>ERZ791802.2608-NODE-2608-length-10509-cov-6.766023_pt1 | contig 10509 bp, 6 predicted proteins | sample MGYA00510308_ERZ791802 | MGnify/ENA primary metagenome ERZ791802 (study PRJEB30046, sample SAMN00792028) | human gut metagenome | study: EMG produced TPA metagenomics assembly of the A metagenome-wide association study of gut microbiota in type 2...
GTCGCTCTGCACCCTTGCGTGGCGCAGCGCCTGCGCCTGCCGGTGGCTCCAGGTGTCATAGGACTTGGTAGGGTACATGTGACCGGTATGCTCGGAGATCAGCAGCGCCTTTTTCCGGCTTTGCATAACGGTACGCCTGGGCTTGCAGCCGGGATTGTCCCCGGTGTGGGAGAAGTCGTTGTAGGCGTAGACGTCCTCCAGCAGGTGGCTCTTTTCCAGGAACCGCACGCCGGAGGTCGCCCGGCTGGGGTCAAGCTCATGGGCGGCGGCGTTGGTGCGGCGGTACAGCTCGTCGTCGTCCTGGCTTTCGTTGATGCGCACGCCCCAGAGGACGATACTGGGATGGTTGCGGTATTGCAGCACCATCTCCCGGGTGTTTTCCACCGCCTGATCCTTCCAGTCCTCCCCGCCGATGTGCTGCCAGCCCGGGATCTCCGTGAACACCAGCAGCCCCAGGCGGTCGCATTCGTCGATAAAATACTGGCTCTGGGGATAGTGGGAGGTGCGCACCGCCACGCAGGCAAGCTCCTGCTTCAGGATTCGCGCGTCCTCCCGCTGAAGCCGCTCCGGAGCGGCGTAGCCCACATACGGCCAGCACTGGTGCCGGTTCAGCCCCCGCAGGAAGGTCTTCTTTCCGTTCAGGTAGAAGCCGTCGGCCTTGAATTCGGCGGTGCGGAAGCCCACCTTCACTTCCCGGGTATCCATCACCCGGCCGATTTTCAGCAGGGACACCCGGCAGGTATAGAGAACGGGGCGCTCCGTGTCCCAGCTCTTGACGCCGGGGCAGCGGACGGTGATCACGCCCCCGGCGGTGAATGCCTTCTTCAGCAGCACCCGCTCGCCCTTTTGCAGCTCCACCAGAAGAATGCACCCTTCGGCGTCCTGCAAAGTGGGCTTGATTTTCAGGGTGGTGAGATCCGGGGTCGTTACGTACAGGTCTTCAATATAGCTTCTTTCCCGGACGTCCAGCCAGACCTCCCGGTAAAGTCCGCCGTAGGTCAGATAGTCGATGACAAATCCGAAGGGCGGCACCGCGCCGTTTTCCGTGGTGTCCAGCTTCACCGCCAGCCAGTTTTCTCCGCCCAAAACCGCCGCGTCGGTGATGTCCACCCGGAACGCGGTGTAACCGCACCGGTGGGTCGCCAGTTCTTGGCCGTTCAGGAACACCGTGGCAATATGCGCCGCGCCGTCAAACTGCACGAACAGGCGCTTCCCCGCCAGCGCAGGCTCCAGCGTCAGCTTTTTCCGGTAGCCGCAGACCATCTGATAGGACTGGCTGTCGGCGTAGTGCTGCGGAATTTCCTTCACGGTATGGGGCAGGCGGACGCGCTCCCCTTCCCCTTCTCCGACGGCAAATCCGTCGTACCAGTCGGAAACAAACTCCCATCGATCACATAAACTCTGCATGGCAAAAGCCCCCTCTTTTTCTTTCGATTTTGCGGGTAGAAACGGTCTGGATATCTCTCGTATCATTATAGCATAAACTTTCCGGAAGAAAAGTCCCGCGGCAAAAAAATCCTCAGACGCAGAACGCCTGAGGATTTTTATCAGCTGATGCGCACCGCCGCGACGACCAGACGGCCGTTGTTCAGGGTATACTCGCAGGTGGACAGGCAGATGATCTTGTCGCCGTATTTGGGCGTAATGCCGGTGTCGTAGAAGGACAGATTCTTGCAGTTGGTGACGAAGTCATTAAATTCCGTCTCGTTCTGGGCGTCCACAAACTGGTGGTAGGAGAAGCCCTTGCCCGCGTTGGCGCTGGTCTTGAACACCGAGAAAATCTTGTAGATGTGACGCTCCTTCAGAGTGTCAAAGAAGATCAGGCTGTTGTAGTCCCAGGCACTCTTCTCCGTGTAGGACATCAGGCTGTGGAACATACTGCCGTCGGCCATGTTGTGGCCGTAGATGGTAATGTTGTCGCTGGGCTTGTCCAGATCGCACTCCTCACGGGCGTAGATGCTGCCGCGGACGCTGTCCTGCTTGTCGAAGTCCCGCTTCAGGTAGAAGTCCTTGTTGTTCGTGGATGTCTGCATCACGGGATAATCCACCTTGGTGCCTTCGATCTTGATCCAGCCGGCCATGTCGGGATTCATTTCATGCAGCTCGGCATAATCCAGAAGGATTCCTCCCTCCACGGTGGGGTCGCTGATGACCTCGAAGCCGGGCTTCGAGGGTTCCGTTGTGACCGAGGGCTTTGTCGCCTGGGTGGGGACGCTGGTCTGCGCCTGGTTTTTGATGTTCGCAAGGTCTTCATAACGATCCGCCTGCTTCTTGCCTTCCAGCACATACCTGGCAACCAGGAACGCGCTGACGCAGAAGGCGATGATCAGAATCATGATCACAATAATGTAAAGCGCTTTTTTCATGCTCAATACCTCCTTTTTCCATTATAGTTCAGCCCCGCCCCCCTGTCAAGATTCCGGGGCGGCGGGGTTTGTAAGGATATTCTAAAGAATCCATTAAGATTTAATTAAGGGGTCCGCGCGCGGGGCAGTCCCAGCCGGGGAATCCGCCTATTTTCTCACAGACTCCCTTCAAAAAGCGGGGAGTTATTCCCGAAATTTCAAGTTTTTGCAACTTTCGGAAAATTTAACCATTAGCCCCTCATGTACTCCATGCCCAGCATATCCCGCATTTTGTAGTAATTGGGAAGATTCCGCCAGCCCGCGCCTACGGTGGCGTCGGCCGAGGCCACGATTTTGGTGTCCGGCAATGCCTGGGACAGCTGGTATGCGCCGCCCCGATCCACCATCCAAAGATTCTTCAGCCAGGTCATCTGCATCAGCGGCTCCACGCTGGGGTAGGTCAGGCCGATGTTCAGGTCTTCCAGAGAAGTACAGCCCACCAGCGGGGTGAAGTCCTTCACGGCGCTCCAGTCCAGCTCCAGGAAAATCAGCTCCTTACAGCTGCTGATGGGGGAAATGTCCTGCAGCTGCCCGTTGTGGGCGAGGATCAGAATTTGCAGATGGGGCATTCCCTTCACAAAATCGATGTTGGTCAGACCCATATGCCCCACATCCACGCAGAGCATATCCTCGCAGTAGCGCAGGTTGTAGGCATCCTCGTCCAGGAAATAGTAAACATGCTCCCGGACAGGCATAAAGGTGGTGTCATCCGTCCGCGCAGTGAGCTTTTTGCCCAGCTGCACCGTCCAGACGAGCTTGTAGCTGTCCCGTACCCGCTCCCGGAGGGCGGCCAGCTCCTCGTTGTCCAGGCCGCATTTGCCCAGAAACACCTGCTTGGCGTCGGACAGATAGGACATCTTCTTTTCCAGATCCTCCAGGTTCAGGGTAACCGCCGGTGCCGTACTTTGGGTTTCCTTCGTACTTTGGGTTCCGGTCGCAGTGCCGGTTGTGGTCTGCGTTTTGGCCGTGGTCTGGGCACCGACCGCAGTCTGCGTCCCTGCCGCAGTACCGGCGGCGGTCTGGGCAGCGCTGCTTTCCAGAACGGCGGAAAGATCAACCTCCTTCGTGTCGTCCGGGAAGGAAACGCCCGCGATCTCCACCTCCCAGCTGATGTCCGCCTTGGGATAGGTGCTGCGCAGCTGGGCAACCGTCTCCGGGTCGGCTTCAGGGTTCTTAAGGTGCAGCGTTTTCAGCTCCGGCAAAAGCTGAAGCAGCTCCAGCTCCCCGTCGGTCACACCGGTGACATCCAGCTCCTCCACCGTGTCGGGGTAGGTCTTCGTTCCGAAGCGCAGGGCAAAGGAAAGCCCCTTCTCCTGGCAGAAATTCCGCAGCTGCGTCATCTGCTCCGGCGTCCGGCATCCCACCGCCGTCACCGCCGTCAGCTCCGGTAAATATGTAAGCAGATTGATTTCCTCTTCCGTGATGCCGGAAATGCTCACCACGGCGGTATCCTGAGGGTACTCTCTGCCATCGATGGTCACCGCGTACTCCACCGTCACCTCCGGGCGGCGGGCGGCCAGCGCGGCCAGTTGAGGATAGTCCGTGCATTCCTGGGCCTCCACGGTTTTCAGCCGTGTGAAATAGTCCAGCGTCGCCACGTCCTCATCCGTGAGGGAGGTCACGTACAGCACATCGGTATCCTGATCATAGGTCTTCCCCTGGAAGGGAATCCGCCAGAGGATTTCGCTGTTCGGCGCTTTTTTCCGCAGCTTGTCATAATCCGCCGTCGTGACGTCGGCAAAACGGAGATCCAGCACGTCGGCATTCCGGGAATAAAACGTTCCCGCCACCCACACATGGGTCAGCAGAAACCACACGGCAATTCCCACCGCAAGCAGCGCAGCCGCAAGCACGATGAGAAGCACCGGATTCAGTTTTCTTTCTTTTTGGTACATGTTTCCATCCTCCCTAGCACCCTACTATTATGGTCTTTGTCCGCGGATAAGTCAAGGGATTTTTCTCCCTAAAATCCGGCAAAAATCGCCCTGGGCGGAAAATGCTCTCCGGAAATCCCGGCGCCCCCGCGAATAGGAAAGCTCGAATTGATCGGCAAGAGCTGACAGCGAGAGATTTTTCACCAGATGAAGGTATTAAAAGTGGAGGAATGCTTTGTGTATTTCCCATTTTTGGAACTGCGGAAGTGGGACAAAAAGACGGCTGAGGCTCGCGGACACAATTGCGCGGTATTGCCTTAGTATCAGGCATAAGAAAAGCCTGAAACAGGAATTTCCCCGTTTCAGGCTTCTGTTTTTACGCTTTACAGCACATGCACGCCGTCCGGCTCGAAGGTCAGGGCGCAGGTCTCGCCTACCTGATAGATCCGATGGTTCTTGGGGTTGTAGTCCGTCAGCTTTACCAGGGTATCGCCCACCATCACGTGGTAGTTCTGATACGCGCCCATGAAGCAGCTGAGAACCACGCGGCATTTCAGGTTTCCCTCCGGAACAAGCCCGGCGGACTCCGGCCGCAGAACGATGGTGTAATCCTCCCCTACCGCCATGTTCTCGGTGGCTGCTACCCGAACCTGGGTGTCCGCCAGCTGCAGCACGCCGCTGCCGCCCTCCAGCGCCACGCACTTGCCCCTCAGGAAGTTGGCTTCGCCGATAAAGTCGGCAACGAACTCGCTGTTGGGGTGATAGTAGATTTCCTGGGGGCTGCCGATCTGGGCGACCACGCCCTTGTTCATGATGATGATGGAATCCGACAGCGCCATGGCCTCGCTCTGGTCGTGGGTGACGTAGATGGCGGTGATGCCCGTAGCCTGCTGGATGCGGCGGATTTCGGTACGCATACTCACCCGAAGCTTTGCGTCCAGATTGGACAGCGGCTCGTCAAACAGCAGCACGCCCGGCTCCAATACCAGCGCCCGTGCCAGGGCGACACGCTGCTGCTGGCCGCCGGAAAGCTGGTTGGTCATCCGCGCCTCCATGCCGGACAGCTCCACCAGCTCCAGAATGCGGGTGACCCTCTCCTTGATTTCGTCCTTGGGAACCTTGCGCAGCTTCAGGCCGTAGGCCACGTTGTCAAACACGTTGTAGTGGGGCAGCAGAGCGTAGCTCTGGAACACCATTGCCGTGTCCCGCTTGTTGGGGGGCAGCGCGTTGATGGCCTCGTTGCCCAGGTAAATTTCGCCCTCGTCGGGGCTTTCAAAGCCGGCAATCATCCGCAGGGTCGTCGTCTTGCCGCAGCCGGAGGGACCCAGCAGGGTTACGAAGGAACCGGGCCGGATCTCCAGGCAGGTGTCCTTCACCGCGTAAAAGTCCTTGCCGGTCTTGGGGTCTTTATAGATCTTGGAAATATGATCCAGGCGAACGCCTTTTTTCTCTTTTTCCATAACTCAAGCCTCCTTGATTTTTTTGCTGGTGCCGAAGAACTTCATGGCCAGATTCATCAGCAGCACCGAGCCGTAGGTGATCAGAATCAGGATCGTGGCAAAGGCGCAGGCAATGCTGTAGGAGCCTTTTTCGGCAAATTCATTGATCTGTACGGTGATGAGCAGGAACTGGGGCGTGACCAGCAGAATAATGGCGGAAATTGCCGTGATGCTGCGGACAAACGCGGTGACAAGGCCGCTGAGGAAGGAATCCTTGATCAGCGGCAGCGTCACGGTCATGAAGACCCGGAAGCTGTTGGCGCCCATGTCGTAGGCGGATTCCTCGATGGATTTGTCAATCTGGCGCAGGGCGGAAATGCCGCTGCGGGTGCCGGTGGGCAGGCTGCGCACCACGAAGACAATGATAAGGATCGCCGCGCTTCCGTAAAGGCCGCTGAGCAGTCCCGTGTGGAACAGGCCGCCGGAGAAGCCCCGGATGTAGCCGACGCCCAGAACCGTACCGGGAACCGCCATGGCCAGCATGGAGACCGCCTCGATAAAGCCCTTGGCCTTGAATTTCTTCTTGACCACCAGATAGGAGATGATCATGGACAGCAGCGCCGTGATGGGCGCGGAGATCAGCGACAGGACAAAGGAGTCCTTAAAGGCCTTCAGTCCCTTATACTTGGTGAAGACCTGGGTAAACCATTTGAAGGTCAGGGGGCTGAACTTGTAGCCCCAGGTGGGGAACAGTGCGCCGATGGGGACGCACAGGTACATCATGACCACGAAGATCGCCGCCAGAGAGCAGAGCACCGTCAGCGGAACCGTCACCGATTTATCGGAGATCAGCATTCTCGCACGGGACGCCTTGCCCGTCAGGGTCGCGGCGGTTTTGGCCTCCAGATAGTATTTCTGAACGGCGAACATCAGCAGCGTAATGCTCAGCAGCACCACGGCCATCGCCGCGGCACCCTCTTTGTCATACGCGCCGGTGATCTGCAAGTAAATGGTCGTGGCCAGGGTATCGTAGGAACCGCCGATGATCATGGGGTTGGCAAAGTCGGCGATGGACTCGATGAAGGTCACCAGAAACGCATTGCCCAAGCCCGGAAGCATCAGCGGGAACGTAACGGTCGCGAACACCTTCCACCGGGAAGCGCCCATATCCCGGGCGGCTTCTTCCAAAGAGGGGTCGATGTTTTTCAGCAGCCCCTTGAGCATCATGTAGCACACCGGGAAAAAGGTCAGCGTCTGGACGATGGCGATGCCCCAGAAGCCGTATACGTTGTTGTCGTATATTTTCAGCAGGAACCGGGTAATCAGCCCCGCCTTGCCGAACAGCATGATCATGGACAGCGACAGCACAAAGGGCGGTGAAACCACAGGCAGCATGGACACCACCTTGAACAGTCCGCCGGAGAATTTGCCCAGCTTCACGTAGACCTCCACATAGGCAAACAGCAGCCCCAGCAGCGTGGAAAGAATGCCCACCAGAAAGCCGACCTTCAGGGTATTGGCAATGGATGTACGGAAATTCGCCATGGCCAGAATCCGCTTGAAAATGCCCAGGGTCAGGCCGTTTTTGCTGTAAAAACTATCCACCAGCAGGATCGCCAGAGGGTAGAGAATGAACAAGGTCAGAAAAGCGATCAGAACCACGATGGTCGTGACCATGATTGGATCCGCCAGCAGCTTTCTGCGATCCAAAGACGCGCTTTGTCTTTTTGTCTTAACTTCTGTCATAAGCAGTTCTCCTTTCAGGGAAATGGGAACGGAGCGCGGGAGAGAAATCTGGGAGCCGGCAAAATACCGCTGCTTTGGCACTTTGGCAGCTTTTTATACTGAACTCCAATTAAAATCTTTAGAAAAGATTTTAATTGCCCGAAGGGCAAGGAGTTCATATGAGACTTGTTTTGTGATTTCTTTCCTTATAAATCACAAAACTGGCAGCGCCAATAGGCGATGCCTTCCTGATTGAAATCAAAGATTTTAATCAGGAAATAGTATCAGATACGATTAAGGAGGATGGCGGATCGCGCCATCCTCCTTGGGAATTCGGAATTTTGTGCTTACTCAGTCTTGAAACGGTCGTCGCCGCCGCCCAGAGCAGTCATGACCTCTTCAACATAGGTCTTGATGTTGTTCTTGGCGTCCTCGAAGTCGTAATCCATCACGTTCTCGGGATCCAGACCGAACTCGGAAGCCTGCTCAGGCTGCTTGGCGTTGTCGATCACCAGGAACTGATAGGAGCCGTGGCTGGCAGCCAGCTCAACGCACTCGGGGGACAGAGCGTACTCGACCCACAGCTTGGCAGCGTTGGGGTGCTTCGCGCCCTTGAAGATGGCGGTAGCGCCGATCTCGAAGGAGGTGCCGCTGGAGGGGATGATCAGCTGGACGTTGTCGTAGCCGTTGTCCACGATCTGGGTGATGCCGTCATGCAGGAAGCCGATGCCGATGACGCACTCACCGGTGCCGACGTTCTTGGAGGGGCCGGAGCCGGACTTGGTGTAAACCTGAATGTTCTTGTCCAGGTCGACCAGGTACTGGATGCCTTCGTCGTGGCCGTACTTCTGGATCATGGTGTTGATGACCAGCTTGGCGGTACCGGCGGTGTTGTAGTTGGACAGCCAGATCAGGCCCTTGTATTCGGGCTTCAGCAGATCCTGCCAGTCGGCGGGAGCTTCCAGGTTCATACGAGCCAGCTCATCCTTGTTGACCATGAAGCCCAGGATGCCCTTGTAAATGCCGTACCAGTAGCCATCGGGATCCCGGTACTGGCTGCCCAGCAGGTGGGAAGCGTTCTCAGCCTCGTAGGCTTCCAGCAGGCCCTCGGCAGCGACGACGTTGTAGGGGTCGGTGGTGCCGCCGAACCAGACGTCAGCGGAAGGATTGCCGTTCTCTTCCTCGATCTTGGCCTGAACCTCACCGGTGGACAGGCGCTGATACTGCACCTTGATGCCGTACAGCTCCTCGAAATGCTCGCAGGCGGCTGCCAGGTACTCTTCCTCACAGGAGCCGTAGACGACCAGTTCGCCCTCAGCCTTGGCGGCGTCGATCAGGGACTGCTCGGGAGCGGTGGTCTCCGCAGCCACAGTGGTATTGTCGGCCGCGGGGGCGGGAGCCGCCTCGGTAGCAGGGGCAGACGTCTTGCCGCCGCAGGCTGCCAGAGAAGCAACCATCAAAACGGCCATCAAAACTGCAAGAATCTTTTTCATCGTTATGTTTCCTCCATTTGTTGATTTTGCCTGAGAAAGTCTGCTTTTTTATGACAGGCTTCGTTCAAGATGCTGACATTATACACCGCTGATTTCGTCTTGTCAATAGGCGCAGCAACTTATTTTCTGCGTCCTTCTTCCGCAGTCAGTGAAAATCCGAGGAAAAGCATCCGATCGTTTTTCTTGCCGGGCAATTCCAAAATCTTAACCCGTCCACTCCGCTATACCTACAATAATATATAACTGAAGATGCACCCACCCCGCCGAATCGGCGCTTAGCTGATGTCTGCATATGTCTCTCTCCATTCCTGAATGGCAGCAGAAAACCGCCCCAGCCGGTTGGCTGGGGCGGTTTTGATAAAGGCGGAATTACTTCTGGGCGCCGGCGATCTGGGCGGCGACCTCAGCGGCGAAGTCGTCGGCCTTCTTCTCGATGCCTTCACCCTTGACGTAGTGAACGGCGTCAACGAAGGTGACCTTGCCGCCCAGCTTCTTGGCAGCGTCGGCAATGTAACCGGCCACATCGCCCTTATAGAGGTCGGAGCGGACGAATTCCTGCTGCAGCAGGCAGCTCTCCTTGTAGAAAGCGGCCATCTTGCCGGCGGCGATCTTCTCCTTCACGGCGGCGGGCTTGGAAGCCATCTTGGGGTCGTTGTCCATCAGGGCGACCTGCACGGCCAGCTCCTTGTCCACGTCGGCCTGAGGCACCTGGGACTTGTCCCAGTACTTGGGGCTCATAGCGGCGATCTGCATGGCCACGTTCTTGCCGATCTCGGTGGCGTCAATGCCGCCCTCCACGGCCAGGTTCACCAGAACGCCGTGGGTGCCGCCTGCGTGAACGTAGGCAACGGAGGTGTTGTCGGCAAAACGGGCGAAGCGGCGGATCTGCATGTTCTCGCCGATGGACATGACCTTCTCCTGCATGATCTCGGTGACGGTCAGGTTGGAGTTGGGGTACTTGCAGGCCTTGAGAGCGTCCACGTCGGCGGGGTTCTCGGTGGCGACGATGACGGCCAGGTTCTTTACCAGATCCATAAAAGCGTCGGTCTTGGCGGCAAAGTCGGTCTCGGAGTTGACCTCGATGACCACGCCGATGCCGTTTACGACGGTGGCGTAGGCGACGCCCTCGGCGGCAATGCGGTCGGCCTTCTTGGCGGCCTTGGCCAGACCCTTCTCACGCAGCCAATCCACGGCGGCGTCCATATCACCGTCGGTGGCCTGGAGAGCCTTCTTGCAGTCCATCATGCCGACGTTGGTCATTTCACGGAGCTTCTTAACGTCCAGTGCGGTAAAAGCCATTTTCGTATCCTCCTAAGTGCTTATTTATTCAGCGGGGGTCTCGGCGGGCGCTTCGGCAGTAGCCTCGGCGGCGTCCTCACCCTGACGGCCCTCGATGGCGGCGCTCGCCATGGCGGAGGCGATCAGACGGATGGCGCGGATGGCGTCATCGTTGCCGGGAATGACGTAATCGATCTCATCGGGATCGCAGTTGGTGTCCACGATGGCCACGATGGGGATGTTCAGCTTGCGGGCCTCAGCAATGGCGTTGCGCTCCTTGCGGGGGTCAACAATA
>ERZ791802.2612-NODE-2612-length-10499-cov-2.149847_pt1 | contig 10499 bp, 9 predicted proteins | sample MGYA00510308_ERZ791802 | MGnify/ENA primary metagenome ERZ791802 (study PRJEB30046, sample SAMN00792028) | human gut metagenome | study: EMG produced TPA metagenomics assembly of the A metagenome-wide association study of gut microbiota in type 2...
GCCCCTGACAATCCTACAAGAAAAGGTTATACCTTTAAGGGATGGGATAAGGAAATTCCCGAAACCATGCCTGCCGAAAACATTACAATCACGGCACGGTGGAAAGATACCGAAAAGCCGACGGGCGAAATTATCATAGGTACAAATAAATGGAATGAATTCTTAAACGAGCTTACCTTTGGCATATTCTTTAAGGATACACAGGAGGTAACTATAAATGCCGTAGATAACAGCGGAGTTGTGTTTGTATCCTATTTGGTAACAGATAAGGAGCTTTCCGAGGCTGAACTGAACTCTCTTGTATTCCGTGCGTATGAAGAACCGTTTAGCATAGAACCCAACGGAGAGTATATTGTTTATGTAATGCTTGTTGATGAAAATATTAACATAACATACCTTCGCTCCGACCGTATAACGCTTGATAATATTCAGCCTGTAATCAGCGGTATTGAGAACGGCAAGACCTATTGTGAGGCACAAACCGTTATTGTTGATGAGAAGTATGTTGATACCGTTACTGTAAACGGCACGGCGGTTACGCTTGATGCAGACGGAGGTTTTGTTCTCCCACCGACAAACGGCGAGCAGAAGATAGTTGTCACCGACAAAGCGGGCAATAATGCAGAGATGACCGTAACAGTCAACAACGGTCATACCTTTGGCGAATGGGTATCTGACAATGACGGTAAGCATACCCGAAAATGTACCGTGGACGGATGCGATGCGTTTGAAACCGAAAATTGCTCAGGCGGCAATGCCACCTGTACCGAAAAGGCGGTATGTGATGTCTGCGGTAAAGCTTACGGAGAATTTGACGGAACAAACCACGAGGGCGGTGTACAGGAGTGGACGACAAGAACCGCTTTTAATCACGAACAAAAATGGAACTGCTGTGGTGCTGTGATTGTGGCAAGCGAAGCACATGAGTGGAAAGACGGTGTGTGCCGAGAATGCGGATATGTATGTCTGCATAATGATGCAGATAAAGACCATGTCTGCGACTACTGCAAAAAGACAATCTCTGCTCATGAAGATGCGCCAACCGAAGAAATCAAAAAGGCTGACACCGTAACGGCTAAATTGCCTGATGATTCAAAGTCCCCTCAGACAGGCGACAACAGCAACCTTGTTTTGTGGATTGCATTGCTGATTATCAGCGGCGGCGTTATGAAAGGAGTAACGGCATTCGGTAAGAGTAAAAAACATTCTGCCAAAATTAAAGATAAGTAATATTTTACGCTCTGTCATGGAAATATAGTGAATACGGCACAGTAGGTATAGAAACCGCTGTGCCGTATTTCTTTCAGAATGACTGCTTTTGAAAAACAGGCACTTTCTCGGTCATCATACGATAAGCAAAGACAAAGAATAAATGCAAAATCCGGAATTAAATTCCAATACTTCCAAAAATCGGCAGACAAGTTTGTCAATAAGTTCGTATAGTTGCATTTGTTTTTATTTATGATACAATTAAAAGCAATAAACTTAACAGATTCTTATGCAGATAAAATTGCGGTAAAATTCGGAAAATATGTCGATAGCCTTGCACGAAAAAGTAAAATTGTTTCAAATTGCTATTGCACTTTTGTGATTTTTTCTTATATCTCTTTTATAATAAATCAAAATGTGATACAATATGACTGATAATCTGAAAACGGAGTTGATTAAATGAATTTCATCAACAGAAATGAAATTGCAAACGGTGTTTACTTTACAAACATTAAGGACAGCCGTTTTAAAACTATGAAAATCAGCGTGAATATTGTTGTTCCGCTTTCTGTCGAAACAGCGTCGGAGAATGCGCTTGTGGGCGGATTGCTTGTTCGTTCATGCAAAAAATATCCCGATTTTACTGTTCTCAGCAAAAAACTCAGCTCACTTTACGGTGCAGACCTCACTTCTTCGCTTTCAAAACACGGTGAAAGCCAGGTAATTAAAATTTCTGTATCAGGTCTTGATGACAGATATTCTCTTGATGATGTCAGCATTGCCAAAGAACTTTCGGAGCTTTTGTGCAGCGTAATTTTTGAGCCTAATGTCAAGAACAACGCTTTTATTGAAAGTGAACTTGAACAGGAACGCAGACAACTTCTTGATGTGATTGATTCGGAATTCAATGAAAAGCGAATCTATGCAATGGGACAGCTTATAAAGCATATGTGCAAGGATGAGGTTTTCGGAATCAAGCGTTACGGTACAGCCGAAAAAATCAAGGCCGCAACTGCCGAATCACTCTGCAAGGCATGGCAGAATCTTCTCAAAACCGCAAAATTTGAGATTCTCTATATAGGCGACAGCCCTGCCGATAAGGCGAAGGAGGTTTTTGCGAAAGCCTTTGCAAATATCGAAAGAAATGTTGTGACTTCATCTACTGATGTTGTTAAGAATGTTTCAAAAGAAAAACATATTACAGAGGAAATGGAGCTCTCACAGTCAAAACTTGTCATGGGATTCAGAACACAGATTTCCGCAGGTGATGAAGAGGCGGTTGCCGAAAGACTTATGTGCGCTGTTCTCGGCGGTACTGCAAGCTCAAAACTCTTTAACAATGTTCGTGAAAAGCAGAGCCTTTGCTATTACTGCTCGTCCTCCTATGATTCAATCAAGGGTATAATGTATATCAACAGCGGTGTTGAGGGCGAAAATCTTGAAAAAGCCGAAAAAGCTATTCTCAAAGAAATTGAGGACATGAAGAACGGCGAAATTACAGATTTTGAAATTGAGGCAACAAAGCTTGCTGTTGTTAATTCATTCAAGTCAAGCAGCGACAGCGTAAGCGGTATTGAAAACTGGTACACAGGAAGAATCTTTAACGGCGACCTTGAAACTGTTGAAGAAGTTTCCGCTGAGGTTAATGCCGTTACAAAAGAGCAGATTGTAAATGCCGCAAACAAGCTCTTGCTCGATACGGTTTATGTTCTCAAAAATAAGTAAGGGAGGCGGACAGAATGAATATTACAGAAATCAAATCGGAAATTGCAGGCGACAGCTATTATAAAGTTGAACATCCATCGGGACTTACAATTTTTGTTTATCCAAAAGAGGGTTACACTTCTTCATATGCAATTTTCGGCACACGCTACGGCAGTATCAACACAAAGTTTTCCGTTAACGGCGGCGATATAATTACAGTTCCCGACGGTATCGCCCATTACCTTGAACACAAGCTTTTTGAAAGTGAAGAAGGCGATGCGTTTGTAAGATACGCAAAAACAGGTGCAAATGCAAACGCATATACAAGCTTTGAAAAAACCTGCTATCTTTTCTCCTGTACGGACAAGTTTGACGAAAGTCTTGAAATTCTTCTTGATTTTGTTCAGGATCCCTACTTTACGGCTCAGACAGTTGCAAAGGAACAGGGCATTATCGGTCAGGAAATCAAAATGTACGACGACTCTCCCGATTGGCGAGTAATGTTCAATATGCTTGAGGGTATGTACCACAATCACCCTGTAAAAATTGATATTGCAGGTACGGTTGAAACAATTGCGGAAATTACAGCCGAAAAGCTTTATGAAGTTTACAATGTGTTCTACAACCTCAATAATATGATTCTCTGCGTTGCGGGTAATGTAACGGTTGACGGTGTGCTTAAAGTTGCCGACAAAATGCTCAAGCCTTGTGAGAAAAAGGAAATCAAAAACTATTTTGAAACAGAGCCTTATGAAATCAAAGAACCTTATGTTGAGCAGACTTTCCCTGTTTCAATGCCTTTGTTCAATCTCGGCTTCAAAGAGAAAGCAGACAAGCCTCTTAACGAAAAGCAGCTTGCATGCACAGATATTCTTCTTTCGTCACTTGCATCAAACACGAGCATGCTCTACAGAAATCTTATGGATTCAAACCTCATCAATTCAAGCTTTTCTTATGAACTATTTGAAGGTCCGGGTTATTGCTCGGTAATCTTCGGCGGTGAATCAAGAGCGCCGAAACAGGCTGCTGAGATGATTAAGCAGTATATCTCGGATATTAAGAAAAACGGTATTGATAAAGAGGACTTTGAAATTGCAAGAAAGTCTGTTTATGGCGATTCGGTTTCATCGCTCAACTCAGTAAGTGCAATTTCAAATTCAATCATCGACTACGCAATGCAGGGTAACGAAATTTTTGCCTACATTGATGCGGTTGCAAATGCAAAGCTTGAGGATATCAACGCAAGGCTTGCCGAGATGCTCGATGTCGATAACTGTACTTTGTCTGTTGTAAAACAGCCTGATGAGGTGTAATTATGCCGTATCATGTGCAGTTTCCCGGATTTGGCTGGGAATTTGATATTAACCCGATTGCATTTTCAATCGGTGATTACAAGGTCTATTGGTATGGAATAATCATCGCCTGCGGACTTTTGCTTGCCGTACTTTATGCGTGGAAAAGTGCTCCCCGTTACAAGGTTGACGGTTCAAAGCTTGTCAACTGTGTTTTTGCAGGAATGATAACGGGAATTATCGGTGCAAGACTGTACTTCTGTTTCTTCAAATGGGATTATTACGGACAAAACCCGATTGAAATTCTCTATATCAATAACGGCGGACTTGCTATTTACGGCGGAATAATCGGTGCGTTGCTCGGCGGTCTGACTGTTGCCAAAATACAGAAAATGGAAATTATGCCTGTTCTTGACATCGCAATGGTTGGTTTCCTTATCGGACAGGGAATAGGCAGATGGGGCAATTTTATGAATCAGGAGGCATACGGCTCTCCTACGGATTTGCCCTGGAGAATGATGAGCGAGGGAACAGACAACATAGGAGTTCACCCGTGTTTCTTCTATGAATCAATGTGGTGCCTGCTCGGATTTGTACTTCTCCATTTCTACGGAAAATATAAGCAGAAATATTCGGGACAGATTTTCTTTATGTACCTTGTGTGGTACGGATTTGAAAGAACAGTTGTTGAAGGACTGAGAACAGACAGCCTTTATCTTCCGTTCCAAGTTTTCGGAGCAGACATAAGGGTGTCACAGGTTCTTTCGGCAGTAATTTTTATAACAGGTATTGTATTCTTAATTATAAACAGAAAAAAGGAGGATTCTTTCTATGCAGATTATCGACGGAAAAAAGGTATCGGCACAGGTAAAGGAAGAGGTAAAGAGGCAGACGCTTGAGTTAAAGGAAACTCACAAAATAACCCCCGGTCTTGCGGTAGTAATCGTAGGTGACGATCCGGCGTCAAGAGTATATGTAAACAACAAGAAAAAGGCGTGTGAATTTGTAGGCTTTAAGTCTGAGGAGTACGCACTTCCGGCAGAAACAACACAGGAAGAACTTTTAAACCTTGTTGAAACTCTCAACAATAAGAAGGATATCAACGGTATTCTTGTTCAGCTTCCGTTGCCGAAACACCTTGATGATAAGGCTGTTATTGAGGCAATCAGCCCGCTTAAAGATGTTGACGCATTCCATGCCGTAAATGTCGGCAAAATTATGCTCGGCGAGTATGATTTTCTTCCATGCACGCCTGCAGGCGTAATGGAGATGCTCCATTCCTACAACATTGAAGTAAGCGGTAAAAACTGCGTTGTAATCGGCAGAAGTAATATCGTAGGCAAGCCTATGGCAATGCTTTTGCTCCACGAAAACGGTACTGTAACAATCTGTCACAGCAGAACAAAGAATCTTGCTGAAATCTGTTCACAGGCAGATATACTCGTAGCCGCAGTCGGCAGACCGAAGTTTGTTACTGCCGATATGGTAAAAGAGGGTGCGGTTGTGATTGATGTCGGTATGGACAGGGATGAAAACGGCAAGCTCTGCGGTGATGTTGATTTTGAAAATGTCAAGGATAAATGCTCGTTTATCACACCCGTGCCGGGCGGTGTAGGTCCTATGACAATTTCAACTCTTATGAAAAATACTCTCAAGGCTTGCAAAATACAGAATAACATTTGATATACTCAAAAAATATCGGGAAAATTGTTGACAGAAAGTTTTCTTTGTGATATAGTATATAAGCCGCATATTGTGGGTTTTAAGTGATTCGTTCCACCTGCACATAGCGAGCCCAATGTAAAGGATGGTACTAAAATGTACGCAGTTATTCAGACAGGCGGCAAGCAGTACAAGGTAACTAACGATGAGGTTATCTTCATCGAGAAGCTTGACGCAGAAGCAAACGACACAGTAACATTTGATGTTGTGGCAGTCGGCACAGACGACGGCATCAAGGTTGGCACACCGCTCGTTGAGGGTGCTAAGGTTACAGGTGAAGTTGTAAAGAACGGTAAAGGCAAAAAAATCAGAGTTTGCACTTACAAGCCTAAGAAGGGCGAAAAGAGAGCAAAAGGTCACAGACAGCCTTACACACAGGTTAAGATTACTTCAATCGAAGCCTAAAAATGACTACGGTAACATTTTTTAAATCAGATGATATAATTTGCGGTTTTGAAATATCGGGGCACTCCGACTTTGCCGAAGAGGGCAGCGATATTGTATGTGCGGCAATCAGTTCTGCCGCATATATGACTGCAAACACTGTCACCGAGATTTTGCATATTAATGCACAGGTTACCGAGGATGACGGTCTTATGAAAGTAAGAATGTCACCGAATGACGCTTTAAAGGCTTGTGATATACTCTCAGGCTTAAAGCTTCACTTAACTGCTCTTTCGGAGCAATACAAAAATTTTATTAAAGTTAAATTTTCGGAGGTGTAAGGTAATGCTTAAAATAAACATTCAGTTATTCGCTCATAAAAAAGGTATGGGTTCTACAAAGAACGGCCGTGACAGTGAATCAAAGCGTCTTGGCGTTAAGCGTGCAGACGGTCAGAAGGTTCTCGCAGGCAACATCCTTGTAAAGCAGAGAGGCACACATATTCACCCTGGTGAAAATGTAGGCAGAGGCTCTGACGATACACTGTTCGCAAAGATTGACGGTGTTGTAAGATTTGAGCGTGTCGGCAAAGACAGAAAGCGTGCAAGCGTTTATCCTGTTGAGCAGTAATCTCAAAATTTATGAGGGTGGATTTTATATCCACCCTTATTTTTTACATTTCTGTTTATACTAATAACAAACAGGTCTGAGATTCTTTACATTTGTACTGATAATTAAACAGCAAAACTGTTACGGAGAAAAATATGTTTGTAGATACAGCGAAAATTAAAATAAAAGCAGGAGACGGCGGTGACGGTGCCGTTTCGTTTCACCGTGAAAAATATGTAGCGGCAGGCGGTCCCGACGGCGGTGACGGCGGCAGAGGCGGCAACATTGTTTTTGTTGCCGATTCCAACCTTTCTACACTTGCCGATTTAAAAGAAAATATGCCGCAAAAAAAGGCGAAAACGGCAGAGGCGGCAGATGCCGTGGTAAAAATGCCGAAGACCTTGTTATCCGTGTTCCTGTCGGAACTGTTGTAAAAGAGGAGAACAGCGGAAGAATCCTTGCCGATGTTTCTGGTGATGAACCTTATATTGTTGCAAAAGGCGGTAAAGGCGGTTGGGGTAATCCACATTTTGCAACTCCTGTCCGTCAGGTTCCCCGTTTTGCAAAACCGGGACTTCCGGGTGAAGAGTTTGATGTTGTTCTTGAACTCAAGCTTCTTGCCGATGTAGGTCTTGTAGGTTTCCCGAATGTCGGAAAAAGTACCCTTGTTTCCGTAGTTTCACAGGCAAAGCCTGAGATTGCGAACTACCACTTCACAACAATCACTCCCGTTCTCGGAGTTGTGTCAATGGGCGAGGGATCATCATTTGTTATGGCTGATATTCCCGGTCTTATCGAGGGTGCATGGCAGGGTACAGGTCTTGGACATCAGTTCCTCCGCCATGTTGAGCGTTGCCGTATGCTCGTTCACATTGTCGATGTTTCGGGCAGTGAGGGCAGAGATCCGAAAGAGGATTTCATAACAATCAACAATGAGCTTGCAAAGTTCAATCCAGAGCTTGCAGAGCGTCCAATGGTTGTTGCAGGCAACAAGTGCGATATGGCAACCGATGAGCAAATTGCAGACTTCAAGAAGTTTGTCGAAGATCAAGGCTATGATTTCTTCCCGATTATGGCGGCAATCCGCTATGATGTTGACCCGCTCCTCAAAAAGATTCAGGAAATGCTTTCAAAACTTCCTCCAATCACTCACTACGAGGCAGAGCCTGCCCCGATTGTGACCGTTGATGATTTTGATGACCATTCTGTTATAATAAAGAATGTGAACGGAATCTATACAGTTGAGGCTGACTGGCTGTTGCAGGTACTGAAGGGTATCAAATTTGACGATTACGAAAGCCTTAACTATTTCCAAAAAGTTCTCATAAACGGCGGTGTAATTGACGCACTCCGAAAAAAAGGCTGTTCGGACGGCGACACGGTTTCAATTTATGAGCTTGAATTTGACTTTATGGATTAATATTGCGTGATACGGAGTTAATATGGAAAATACATCTGTTCATTCATTAGCCGATGAAATTTCTCCGCTTACACTTGCCTTTGTGGGTGACGGCGTCTATGACCTGCTTGTGCGTGAATACCTTGTTCGCAAGGCTAATCGCAGTGTCGGAGAACTCAATAAAATAAAGGTTTCGCTTGTAAACTGTAAAAGTCAGGCTGAATTTGCAAAAATTCTTATGCCGGCTCTAACCGAAAAGGAGCTTGCTGTTTATAAGCGAGGCAGAAATGCCGCACCGAAATGTACTCCAAAAAACGGTTCTGTTGCCGATTATCACAGTGCAACGGGACTTGAAGCACTTTTCGGATACTTGCAGATTAATAAAGAATTTGACAGAATAAATCAGCTTTTTGAAATAATTATACATACTCGTTTCGGGGAGTGATTTTATGCAAACGAATTTAAAACCGAATTCCTGTCTTGCAAAGGCAGGAACACTATTTTTTGATTATCTTGTAATTTTCGCCGGAGCAGTTCTTTACGGCATCTCGGTAGCAATGTTTACATCACCTAACAATGTTGCCCCGGGCGGACTTACGGGTGTTGCCACAATGCTCAACTATATGTTCTCGTTGCCGATAGGTATTATGATTTTTGTGATGAACATTCCGCTTTTCATCTGGGGATTTATCGAGAACGGAAAGGGCTTTCTTACAAGAACCCTTGTTGCAACGGCACTTGTTTCGGTTATGATTGATGTTCTTACACCGATTTTGCCTGCATACACGGGCGATACAATTCTTGCCGCAGGATTCGGCGGAGTGCTTAACGGTCTCGGACTCGGTCTTATCTTTTACCGAGGCGGTTCAACAGGCGGTACAGACATCATCGCACTGAATCTTCACAAGCATTTTCCGTTCATTTCAACGGGTACGATAATCCTTGTGTCCGATATTCTTGTGCTTTTAATGGTATTCTTTGTTTATCACAGCATTGAAAATGTACTCTATGCTTTGCTTGTAATTTTTATCAGCATAAAGGTAATTGATGCTGTAAGCTACGGTACTTCAAGAGGTAACGGCAAGCTTATGTTTGTAATTTCGGACAATTATGAAGAAGTAAGTGCCAATATTATGAAAAACCTAAAGAGAGGTGTAACATACCTCAACGGAGAGGGTGCATACAGCGGTAATGATAAGAAAGTTATTATGTGCGCAGTCCGTCCTCAAGAGGTTTACAAAATCACATCGGGAATCAAAAATGTTGATCCCAATGCCTTTATTATCGTAACGACTGCAGGCGCGATAAAGGGCAGAGGTTTTGTGAATATTGACAGCAACTGAAAATTATACAAAAATAACGGTGACATTTTCGTGTCACCGTTTTCGTTTGCTTTATTTTCTTTTGCTTCCGGGAGTTCTTTTAAGTCTGTTGCTGTCCTTGAAAACCCATATTCTTTGCATTTTGTAATTGACCGTCCACAACAAAAGATCGACAATCGCCTTTGTGAGTGTAACGGGAATCGGTAAAAACCAAAGTGCCGATACAATAAGTGAGCTTGCACACATTATGCAGAAAAACAGAATGAAAAATCTGAGTGCCTGTTTTGCTCCGTTATCCGTATTACCGAAGATGACTTTTCTGTTGATGAGAAAATTAATTCCGCCCGAAACAACTCGTGCCATAAGCGTTGCCAGCATAATGTTAAAGAACATATGTGACGGCAGAATATACGCAAATATCGTGAACAAAACAAGGTCGATTATCGTACAGCCGATTGATGCCGTCGCAAATCTCAACGGAGTTCTGTAGATAAGGTAGGTGTCCTTAATAAGACGAAAATTGCTGCTGCAGTTTGAGCAATCGGCTATAATGTTCACAAAGTAAAACGGGACTCTCATGTCGGCACATTTTGTGAGAAAATTCATTTCAAAATCAAAACGACTGCCCTTTGTTTTCATCACCGTGTCATACAGAAATGCAGGAATACCTCGCAGTCCTGTTTGAGTGTCCTTGCAGCTTTTGCCCGTAATAACCTTGAAATATGCCGAGGACAGTCTGTTTCCGATTCGTATATTAATCGGCATTTTAGACTTTTTGTAATCTCTTTTGCCAAGAATCAGACTGCCGTTTCTAAGGTCAAGCATACGGCTGATTTTCATAACATCATTTGCAGTATG
>ERZ791802.2619-NODE-2619-length-10478-cov-8.627746_pt1 | contig 10478 bp, 13 predicted proteins | sample MGYA00510308_ERZ791802 | MGnify/ENA primary metagenome ERZ791802 (study PRJEB30046, sample SAMN00792028) | human gut metagenome | study: EMG produced TPA metagenomics assembly of the A metagenome-wide association study of gut microbiota in type 2...
CGCTTTTTTGTACTTCGAGACAAATTGTCCCGAGGTGCGGGGCGGCTCCCCGGGGTGCCGCTCCCCGCCGAGCCCCGTTTCGGTCACTCATCCACCCAACACCGAAACGGAGGTTTATTTATGACTACAATCAATCTGAAGGATTTTTATTATTGGTACACACAGGATCAGTTTATCGAGGTTTCTGGCGAGGTAGCCGAAGTATTTGTGTCCGATGCCCGGCACGAAATGGCCTACCAGCGGCGGCTCTCCCGGCATAAGGCGCAGTATTCTCTGGACTGCGATGACGGGATCGAATATTCCGCCTGCCTGCATGAGCCAACGCCCCAGGAGCTACTGGAGCGTATGGAGCTGTTCATCCGTCTGTGGAACGCACTCAACTCTTTGCCGGAGATCCAGGGCCGCAGGATTGATGCCCACATCATTCTTGGAAAGAGCATCAAGGAAATTGCCGTGGCCGAGGGCGTACATGAGGAGTCTGTCCGCCAGTCGATCAAGCGTGGCCTTGAGCGTATGAAAAAAACTTTTTGATTTTTTCATTTTCCCCACTTGGAAATGATGAAAAAATGTCTCGGTTTATGAAAGGAGATATTCTTCTTTCCGCAGATAAACAGCGGCGGCCCCGGGCATAGTCCGGGGAGCCGGGCGGCGGGTGCGCTGTGACTTTTTCTTCGGAAGAACGAGCGAACAACACCAACGCCGCAACTGGGCCGGGCCACCCCACGGCCACGATCCGGCATAGGACAGGCTGGCCGCCTGTTCCTCCGGGCCGCCCTCTTATCTGCGAGGGAACGCCGCTCTGAGCATGATTGTCTTTGGACAGGGCAAAAAAATGGGAGCGGCGTTCTCTATTTTATACTTACATGGAGTGAGGCAAGAGGGCAGCATCGTTTGGGTGCTGCCCTCTTGCGTTTCCCCACGATATGCGGGAGTCGTATCCTATTTTTGATAAGGAGGTTTTACCGTGAGATTAACGGCAAAGGAACTGGAACAAATGAAAAGCGTTGACATCGGCGCAGTGGCTCCCGAGTCCCTGCCGGATGTGAGCGGTATGGCCTTTGACACCTCTCTCCCCCGAGAGGAGCGGATCGCTCTATTTTTGCAGGCGGTAGAAAATCCATACTGTTTTTGCATCGGTGGGATCGGTGTAAAAATTGAATTTGCGGAAAGCGGGCCGTCCTTGCAGGACACGCTGACGGACTTCCTGCTCCGGCAAAAAAGCGGGCTGTAACTTCGGTTATGGCCCGTTTCTACTTCGAGACAAAGTGTCCCGAGGCGGAGGCATCCTTGTTGTCCCGCCCGGGCAGAGGTATAATATAGATGTAATGTGATAGGGAAGGAGGAACAATGGCACGAACAAAAAACAGAGGATTGCAACAGAGTTTCTCTCCCTCTTATACCGTCCGCCGCTGGCGGCTGGGCGAATACATCCGGCTTTCCAAGGAGGACTTGAAAAAGGGAAAGGACGACAGCAACAGCGTCATCAACCAGCGTGATCTGCTCAATGACTTTTATCAGAAGCATATCGGAGAATTTGAAAGTGTTTCCGAATATGTAGATGATGGACACACGGGAACAGACGCCAACCGGGAGAATTTCCAGCGGCTCCTTTCCGATGTAATGAGCGGGAAAATCAACTGCGTGGTAGTAAAAGACCTTTCCCGTTTTGCAAGAAATTACAGTGATGCGGGAAGTCTGATTGATAACCTGTTTGTGCAGATGGGTGTCCGCTTTATCAGTCTTGCTGAAAATGTGGACAGCTATCTCAACCCGGACAGCGTTTCCAGTATTATCGTCCCGATTACAAATGTGATGAACGATCAATACTGCTACCAGACCTCAAAGAAAATCCGCCAGGTATTTGACTACAAGCGGCGCAACGGTCAGTACATTGGCGCATTTGCTCCTTATGGATATGTGAAGCACCCAAAGGACAAGCACCAGTTGATCATCGATCCCGATGCCGCTGAAATCGTCAAACTCGTTTTCTCTTTGTTCCTAAAAGGGACATCGAAACGGGCCATCGCTTTGTATCTGAATGAACACGGCGTACCCAGCCCCTCAGCTTATAAACTGCAAAAGGGCATCCCCGTTTCAACAAGAGGATATGACGATCCTATGTGGGGAGCCCGCATGATCCACTCCATTCTTACGAACCCCACCTATACCGGGGATTTGGCACAGGGCCGCAGCCGGGTAAAAAGCTATAAGGTACACGAGGTTGAAAGTGTTCCCCGTGAAGAATGGGTGGAAGTAGCCGGTACGCACGAGGCAATCATTGATTATGAAACCTTTGATAAGGTACAGGCCCTTTTACAGCGGGATACCCGTACTTCTCCAAAAGGCCGGGAAGTCCACCTGTTCAGCGGTTTTCTGAAATGTGCTGACTGTGGGCGGGCAATTACCCGGAGCGTAGGCAACAACAATAATGTGTACTATGCCTGCTCCACCTACAAGAACCGCTCCCGAACAGCCTGCACAATGCACTCAATCAAGCATAACCGTCTGGAGGCCGCTGTCCTCTTTGCAGTACAACAGCAAATCCATCTGGCTGTTTCATACTCGGAAATGATTGCCCGCATTAACACCGCCCCGGTCAAAAAGAGCCAGTCCATCCACTTGGAAGAACTGATTGCTGCGAAAGAGCGGGAACTGGCAAAAATCAGCCGCTACAAGCAGTCCCTCTATCAAGACTGGAAAGACGGGGAAATTACCCAGCAAGACTACCGGGATATGAAAGCCGATTATGAGCGACAGACCATAGCTCTTACGGATGTACTGGCCCGGCTGAACGCTGAACGGGCGGAATTGGCAAACGGCGTAAAGAGTGAGCATCCCGCATTGGTGGCTTTTACAAAGCATCAAAATATCGACCAGCTTTCCCGGGAACTTCTCGTTGAGCTGATCGACCATATCAAGGTTTATGAGAATGGAAACATTAGTGTGAGATTTAAGTTTGCGGATGAATTTAGACGCATAGCAGAATACATTGAAATCAACACCACAAAACCCGCAGTAGCGGGCTAACCCCCGCTACATACCCCTTTGACAGTGTGTTTTCCTAATAGGAGCTAATCATATCAAGGAGTTGATACCATGACCCAAGCAGTGCTGAACACCCAGCTTTACCAGAAAATGTTTGCCGAGCAGGAACAGTTCAAAGAAGAACTCATGCAGCTGCCGCCGGGGGAGATTTTGCAGAAAGCCTACGAATATGTCTGCCGGGAGGATATTCTGTTATCGCTGGAATACAATGACCTGTCACCCAAGCAGGCGAAAGCCCTTCTGAAATCTCCCACGCCGCTGGCAGATGTGTTCAAAAAGTGGGATAGCTGGGAAGGCAACCATCACATGGAAAATATCTGGAACGCCGTGGAAGCCCATGCCAATGAAGTGGTACGGGCTGTTTTTTTTGCCCAGAAGGATGCAAGGTGATACGCAGTGCCATTCATCCCACCGGAAACCATCGAAAAAGCGCGGCAGGTGGACTTGCTGACCTATCTGAAAGCCTGTGAACCCGACGAGCTGGTACACATCAGCGGCGACCACTACTGCACCCGCCAGCATGATTCCCTGAAAATCTCCAACGGAAAATGGTACTGGTTCTCCCGTGGCTTCGGCGGCTACAATGCGCTGGACTATCTCATTAAGGTGCGGGAGATCCCCTTCATGGAAGCCGTGGAGAGGATCACCGGGCAGGTGGCATACCAGCCCCGGCAGTCCCAGCCCAAGCCGGAGAAGCCCAAGGTGCTGTTGCTGCCCCAGGCCAGTCCCAGCACGAACCGTGTCCATGCCTATCTTCGCAGCCGCGGCATTGATTCTAACCTCATTGATTTCTGCATCCAAACGGGGCGGCTGTACGAAAGCACGCCCCACCACAATGCGGTATTCGTCGGGCTGGATAAGTACAACAAGCCCCGGTATGCAAACCTCAGAGGAGTGGGTACTGGTTTCGTTGGCGATGCCAACGGCAGTGATAAGCGGTTCTCTTTCAGCATCCCCGCATCGGGCAGCGATACCGTTCACCTCTTTGAAAGTGCCATCGATCTGCTGTCCTATGCCACTCTTGTGAAGATGAATGGCGGCAGCTGGAACCGGGAGCATCTGGTTTCGCTGGCAGGCGTTTACAAGCCCAAGGAGGAATTGCAGGAAAGCTCCATGCCGCTGGCACTGAAGCGGTATCTGTCCGAGAATCCCGGCATCCGCTTTATCACCCTTCGACTGGATAACGATGCCACCGGTGGACGTGCGGCAAAGGCACTGGTTTCCATGCTGTCAGATCGGTACGAGGTATCCGTCCAGCCACCGCCCTATGGCAAGGACTACAATGATTTCCTGTGTATGCGGCTGGGGCTTCCCATTACCCACCGGAAGGGAAAAGCGCAGGAGCGCTGACAATTTATTTTCAGACAGTCCCATCGTTCGACCCAGAGGGAGAACGAATTTGCATTATACCAGCAAGCATCGTCTTTGTACTCCCACAAAGACAGCTTGTCAGGGGCGATCCCCCTGAAACCCCTAATTCAAAGAGCAAAGGAGCTTATTACTATGTACGCATTAACTCAGGGCGGAAGATTCAAGTACGCGCGAACTGTTCTGAACCAGCATGGGAGCCAGAGCATGGGCGAGGTGTATTCTGCAACATGGATTTCCCCGTCCATGATTTCTTCCTGCGGGGTCAGGTCTGAAAAGATCACTTCGCGGAGTTGCCTACGCTTTCGCTCTCGGCAAGCGTCAATCAGTTCGTTTCGTAAAGCGCGTTTGCAGTACGCATTAAACTCACATCTCGTTTGCCATTCCAGCCGATTAGGGTAATCCATGTTCTCACCCCCTTTCGTCCCGGGGGCGGGTTAGTATTTATCCCCTTTCGGCAACCCTCCACGGCGAAGCCGTGAATATGCCAACCGAAAAAGAAAACTTTTTCAAAAAAACTTTTGGAGAAGCAAAATGCGCCCGACTGCAAAATGCAACCGGGCGCAAGGGATTTGTCAGCAGTATTTAGATGTATTGACAGTTCATACTCATGGGCGAAATATCCCGACGGTGGGTAAAGGCTTTTTTGAGCGTAGGCTATTTGGCGGGGTAGTACAAACAAAAATGAACATGACGATACCTCATTGATACCGCCATATCCTTAAAAATGGGCGACTTTAATACACCCTCCGTATATCCATTTTTCTAAAAGGAAAACGGCGGCTTTGATTGTTATTTCAAAACCGCCGCTTAAACTGTAACCTCAATTAGCTGACAGCAACGGTTTATAAGCTGTAATCTGTCAGCAATCGTATAGGCAGAATGTAGTTGTCAAAGAAAAGAGCCGATAACCGCAAACTAAAATCTGCGTGTTATCGGCTCTGCGTCTTTGCGTCTGGCTCTTTGATAACTGACATATTTAATTGTTTTACATTGATTAGCGTTTCCTGTTTACACTTTGGGCAAAATAGCGGGAAGTTTTCAAGCACCGTATCGCTTCGTATCTTAATCCGCGTTTTGTTGTTACAGATCGGACACAATATAAAATCTGTTTGTTTCATTGTTTTAATTCCAAAATTACAGTTGCTTTTTGTTAAATATAGGTATACTTACGGCAAAGCATATCAAACTTGCAACCACTGTAATTAAAATAGCTACGATGTATGTTTTTGCTTCTGCAACACCGTAAATCAAAGAGTTTCCGTTGGCTAATAAGGTCGGCAAATATTTACTTATTTTAGGAAGCAAGCCGAGCAGATAAGACGCAAGGACAACGCTACCCGTTCCGACAAGCACACCTGTGTTTGAATTTGCAATCGTAGAGAATAAGATCATCAACGAAATTACACACACACCGAACAGCCACCAACATACCACAGAAAGGATAAGGTTTTGTGCTACCGAATTATCCCAGAAATATGCGTTATATCCGTATGTGATCCCAAAGCACAGCCAATAGCCAACCGTCCAAAGAACAGTAAGCACAACAGTTTTAGAAACAACGACCTTAAAGCGTTCAAGCCCTTTGGTTAAAGACAGAACCAACGTGCCCGATTGATATTCCTTGGTGAAGATGCTACTTTGAAGCAAAACAAAGACAATCAATCCAAGTGGCATATTCTTAAAGAATTGCACCCAAGAATCCATTGCGCTTACAGTTACAGGCGTTACAGTCATACCGCTTTCCGCAAGGGAATCTGCCAATATCTCAAGCAGCCAAGGTGTTATTTTTGCAACAGCCGGATTCATAACGCCGAGCAGAACAAACAGTATGCCGAGGATCATCAATCTGCCCGAGCGAAACTGTTCCATTGTTTCTTTTTTTATAAAGGCAAGCAAGGATTTCATTTCTTAACCACCTCCATAAACAAAGACTCCAACGTTGGATCTGCTCGTTCCAATTTCAAAAGTGCGATATGCCTATCCGCTATAAAGCGCAGTATATCAAATACGGTGTAATCGCCTTCGCAAAAAACAAGTTGATTTCTGCCGATTTGTTGCATATTAGGAAAAGTTTGCTGAAGAATAAGCATATCTGTATCATTTCCCGTTTCCAACTGATATTCTTCACTGCGGTATCTCGTTTTAATGTCGGAAAGTTTTCCTTGAACACCTACCACGCCGCTATTAAGAAAGGCCACGTCGGTACAAATGCGCTCTACGTCTGAAAGGATATGCGTGGAAAACAACACCGTCGTCTGTTCTCTGATAGCCAAAAGAATATCCAATATTTCTTTTCTTCCCACGGGATCAAGCGCAGAAGTGGGTTCATCACAGATCAGCAGCTTTGGTCTATTTAAGAGAGCCTGTGCAATACCCAAACGCTGTTTCATACCTCTTGAAAAACCTTTTATGTGGTGAGTTTCATTCACAAGTCCAACTAACTCCAATAGTTCCTTACAACGCTCTTCATTCTCTGTTCGCTTCATTCCTATAATTTCGCCGCAAAAGTGAAGATATTCTGCCGCCGTCATAAATGGATAAAACTCCGGTACGTCGGGCAGATAACCTATATAACGATTAGTTGTTGTTTGTCCGTAAACCACTTTTTCACCGTTTACTATAATCTCACCTGCATCCGCTTTTAAGAGTCCGAGTACCATTTTCATCGTCGTTGTTTTGCCTGCGCCGTTTTTACCTATAAATCCGAATATGCTATGTTCTGGTACAGATAAATTCAGCCCATTCAAAACCTTTTTATCACTAAAACGCTTATACAGATCGGAGATGTATAACATATCCATTACGCATCCTCCTTTCCGAACAGAAAGTAAAGGATCGGCCCAACAAAGTTCATCAGTACAATGGTGATGATAAGCCACAAAGTACGATTTCCACGCTTATAGGTGTTATGGGTCAAAATGTGATGCAATGTATAACCCAACAGTGCAAATTCCGCAATTACAAGCGGAATCAAAAACGGAAGAAATTCCATAACCCTATCCATTTTTCTTTTCCTCCTTTCCGTAAGTTTCTACACAGAAGCCGTGATATCCACAACAAGTACAGGTCAGCTTTCGGAGTGTCGGTGTATGTCTTGCCCAAAATGCTTCCTTAAAATTTGGTTTGAATACTTCATGGCACCGTGGACAGATATACGCAACTCGCTTGAAATAAAAGTTGGATACCCAGATTCCATACGGAATCGCTAATAAAGCCCAAACAATGATAGGCCACCATATTCCCGTAGCTATCCACATAATAATTGATGTCCACTGAATTATGCCGATAGGAATACCCGAAATTAACAAAATGGCATGAAGCTGATTCATTTTCTTTTTGTTTCCCATCGCATATGCTATATCGCCGATAGATTCAACAGAGAAATTCTCCATGCTCTTTAGCTCTCGTCTGATGCCGTCGATCATTTCCAGCTTCGCTTTGCGCTCCCTGACTTCTTCTTGCAGAAGCTGCTCTTGCTGTTCAAGTAAAACAGAAATAACACTGCCCGGATTATCTTCTGAAAGTAGTTCACCAATGCTGTTAATTGAGATTCCTGCATCACGAAGAAAGCAAATGATCTTCATTCGCTTCAAATCCTGCTCAGAGTATAGCCGACGTCCACCCTCTGACAATTCGCTGGGAATGAGAATATTTCTGGAATCATAATACTGTACCGTTCGGACAGATACGCCACAGAGCTTTGCAATTTCGCCTGTTGTGTACTTTGACATAGCTTTCACCTCCTTACACTGCCTATTTTACATCATTACGCAGCGTCACAAGCAATACCTCACGCAAGGGGATTTTTCAAATATTCTCGATTTTTTGTTGAGTTTTAACTATAAATTCTATGTTGGTTTCTTTATGATGTAGCATTTTTAGGTCGATTTGCGATTTTCTTTTCGCCGCTCGTCAACGGGCTTTTCTGTGTCTTTGGGAATAAGCCACATATAGCCGATTTTTGAAACGCCGGGTATGCGGTTTTCCTCGCATAGCTTCTGTACGCGCCGCTCTGATATGCTCCATTTCTTTGCCGCTTGCGGACAAGACACATATTCCATGTTTCATACACCCTTTCACATAATTCTACAAGTATAATTATATACGGACAGCCGAACAAAAATCAAGGGACTATCTGTGAATTATATGCTTTATTTTGATCAAGTCTATGATATGTGTACTCATATCGAAATCGAAAGGTGAACAGTAAAATGTAGTAGGGTGAAATGAGATGAAAAGAGAAGTCGCAAGATTTGATTTTAAGGCTTTCGGTCAAGCCATAAAAGCAGCAAGAAAGGCAAAGGGCATATCACGCAATCAGTTAGCGGATAAGATGAACATCGCTCCCCGCTATATCGCGTCCATTGAGAATAGCGGACAGCACCCAAGCCTGCAAATCTTTTATGAGCTTGTTACGCTTTTAGATGTTTCGGTAGACCAATTCTTTTTCCCAGACAAGGAAACAGATAAGTCCACACAACGGCGGCAGCTTGAAACATTGCTTGACAGCATGGACAACAAGGATTTGACAGTTATCACTGCCACAGCGAAAGCAATACAGGAAGTCAAAAATGAAACTGCGGGGGAATAAAATCCCCCGTTTTTTCGTGAAATACAGCCATTGGGAACACCGCAAATTGCGGTGTTTTTTCTTTTCTGCGTTAGGTTTTGGCATTTCCTCATTTTTACCGTGGAAGAAAGCAAACAGAAGAATAGCAAGCACAGCAAGCGAGTACCCGCTTGCGGATTTTGCGCTGTTCAGGTCCCTTGCCCGAACAGTCAAAATTGCTTGCTGGGATATCCCAGACCCTTATGAGAAACGGAGGCGGCGCATGGCAAACCGAAAGCGGAACATTCAGATGAAGTTCTATGTGACGGAGGAGGAAAAACAGCTCATAGATGAAAAGATGGCGCAGCTCCCCACACGGCGGTACGGCGCGTATCTACGAAAGATGGCGATAGACGGGTATATCATCCAGCTTGACACCACGGATATCAAGCGGATGAACGCCGCCCTGTCCGCCATCGGCCGGAACATCAACCAGATCGCAAAGCGGCTCAACGCCGGAGGGAGCGCGTACCGGGCAGACGTGGAGGAGATACGGGAAAGGCTGGATGAGATATGGCAGTTACAAAGACGCATCCTATCAAGTCAACGCTGAAAGCGGCCATTGACTATATCTGCAACCCGGAGAAAACGGACGGGAAGCTGCTTGTATCCTCCTATGGCTGCGCCGCCGAAACTGCGGATATCGAATTTGCCTGGACCCGCCGCCACGCCATCGACAAGGGGACGAACCTGGGCCGCCACCTGATCCAAGCCTTTCAGCCTGGGGAGGTCACGCCGGAACAGGCCCATGAGATCGGCATGGAGCTGGCAAGGGAGATCCTGGGCGGCAGGTATGAGTTTGTACTTACCACCCACATAGACCGGGATCATGTTCATAACCACCTGATTTTCAATGCCGTCAGCTTTGCGGATCACAAGCACTATCATTCCAACAAGCGCAGCTATCACTTCATCCGCCGCACCTCAGACCGGATCTGCAAGGAGCACGGTCTGTCTGTCATCGTTCCCGGACAGGACAAAGGAAAAAGCTACATCGAGCATCAGGCGGAGCGGACCGGCATCAGCTATAAGGCGAAGCTGAAAGCCGCCATAGACCGGCTGCTGCCCGGCTGCCATGATTTGGAGGAGCTGCTGGTGCGGTTGCAGCGGGAGGGCTATGCGCTCAAGCGGGGCAAATACATTTCCGCCAGAGCGCCGGGACAGGAGCGGTTCACAAGACTAAAGACCCTGGGCGCGGATTATGCCGAGGACGCCCTGACCGCACGGATGGCCGGACGCGCCAGACCCTCCCGCCAGCCAAAACAGCGCGGAGGCAGGGTCAGCCTGCTCATAGATATTCAGAACAACATCAAGGCCCAGCAGAGCGCGGGCTACCGCCATTGGGCGACCATCGAGAATCTGAAACGCATCGCCGAGACCAGCAACTTCCTGATGGAGCATGGCATCGGCAGCATGGAGGAACTGACGGAGCGCTGCGAGGCGGCCGCCGCCT
>ERZ791802.2656-NODE-2656-length-10292-cov-2.370421_pt1 | contig 10292 bp, 10 predicted proteins | sample MGYA00510308_ERZ791802 | MGnify/ENA primary metagenome ERZ791802 (study PRJEB30046, sample SAMN00792028) | human gut metagenome | study: EMG produced TPA metagenomics assembly of the A metagenome-wide association study of gut microbiota in type 2...
GAGAAAATACGGCGGATCTGCAAAAATCATATCCACTGATTCCGGTACCATCCTCTTTAACAGCTGAAAGCTGTCCCCCAGATACAGCTGTCCAATATCATTTTCAAAATATGGCCCTGTTTTCCCTTTTATCAGTCTTTCCATATTTGTACACCCCGTTTTATCTTCTGTGTTTTTCTTTCTCCAATTACAGCAGAGCAGAACAAGCTGCTCTCTTACTCTCAATTCTATCACGGAATACCAGGGAGTATCAAGTACAGGTTCATCCTACACCAAAATCTGTAATCTCGTAAAGCACCTCCACTGAGGGGTCATCCAGAAGCCAGCGGTATTCCTCCATAAACCAGGCCACCAGCTCCTCATCCCGGCGAATCGGAGTTGTATTATTGTTGTATACATTCACTGTTCCCAGCTTAAAATATTTCTTCAGGCATTCGATATCATATCGAATCATTTCCCTGGTCTGCCCCTTGATTCCCACCATCAAGCAGGGGGAATCGAAATATTCTGCTACTTCTTCCGGTCTGGTAAAATCTGCATGCTTATTCAAACCCCGCTCACGGAAATCATTGTCAAAGGTCTCCACGCCTATCTTAAATACAATCGGAACCGGCATCCTGCGGCGCATCTCTTCCAGGTGATTTCGATACATCCAGTGGGCCTCAAAAAACAGCTTCTGAATCTTCTTTTCCCGGATTACCTTCGCAATCTCGTCCAGGGTTTCCTCCGGCAGTTCAAAACAGCTTCCAGAATTAATTACCTCAAGGACGCCAAACTCTCCCGTCACCTTCTGAAGAACCTGATGATTCAGGGAAACCATAGCCTGCGTATCCCTCCCGTTATCCTCAATATAATCGCAGAATGCACATTTTCCCCAGGCACAGGGAAAACCTCTTAAAAGACAAATTTCTCTCTGATTCTTTCCAATAATTTTGCTATACCGTTCTTCCGGCACGCCCATGACTTTTTCCTCCCTTCCATCGATTCTTTAAATCAGACGGCAGTGCCTGCAAAAGACAGACTGCCGCAAATAAACTGATCAAACGATCCAGATAATCCGTCACAATCTGAACCACAAACACACTGGCCGTCATTCCAAGAGGAGTCTTTGCCAAAAGCTGTACCAGGATTGTAGATCCAGAGGACGTAATTCCTCCAAACAGTACAGCACAAATCAAAGAGCTAATCACAGTTCCCGGAACCGTAATTGCCAACGCCGGCAAAAACAGGTTTTTCTTATTCAGACTGCAGTGGCTTCCTGCCAGACCTGCCATAAAGCCGGTTATCATGCCAACCGGGGCAAAATACAGAGAATATACATCTGTTGTCAGTCCCAAAATCACCCCGCTGACAAGATTGGGTACCATACCAAACACAGGTCCCATCCAGATTCCTACCAGAATCGTTCCAATGCTGTCCAGATACACCGGCAGGCGAAGGGTCAGAGCCAGCTGTCCTCCTGCTACGTTGATACAGGCTGCCATTGCTGCCAGACACAGCTGAAATGCCGTTATTTTTCGATTCATTATATCCAAACTCCTTTCCTTTTTATTTTCCTTCCACAAGACTGTCCAGCAAATCCAGCTTATCCTCTTCCATCCCCAGAATCCGAGAGAAAAACATACGGAAAAACCTCACTGCATCTGTCTGAGTCAATATCAAAGCATTGGCTTCTCTGCGGTAGAATCCCATGGAATCCACTACAGTCTGCCCCATAGAAATTCCTCCTGTCTCCACTGCCATATAGGCCTCAAATCCGCTGCACAGGCTTGGATCTGCAAACCAGGCAACTGCCAGAGGATCGTTAATTACACAGCCAATCAAATGCTCCCACTCCCAGTGAAAATCAAAATAAAACTTTGTAATTGCCTGCACAAACTGACCTGTTTCCGGATTCAGACGCTTCATATATTCCAAAAGATTCGGCGTCAGCACAATCTTTCTCGTCACATCAAGGCCTACCATCACTATTTTCTTTCTCTGACTGGCAGCTGTCTCATAGACAAGAGCTGCCCCATCCGGATCTGCCCAGTAATTATACTCAGCAACAGGTGAACAGTTCCCATGACTTTTGAAGCTTCCTCCCATAGAAACAATCTCTTCTATCATAGAAAAAGCCTCCGGATCTGTCTGAATCAGGTGAGCCAGATTTGTCATAGGTCCCAGAGCAATCACAGAACATCCTGTTTTATCATCGATTCTTTCTCTGATTGTCCGTGAGAGAAATTCCACCGCATTCATATCCTGCTTCACCTCCGGCACCTCAGGCAGCCAGCTCTCGCCCAGACCATCCGCTCCATGGGTATCCAGGGCGCTGACATATTCCCGTTTCAAAGGCTTTTCCGCACCCAGATATATCGGCACATCCAGCCGGTTCATCTGTTTTAACACCTTTCTCGCATTTCCAGCGCCCATTTCCACTGGACTGTTTCCACATACAATCGTAATCCCCTCTACATGGAGCTCCTCCAGAGAAAGTGCCAGCATAATAGCAAGGCTGTCATCAATGCCAGGATCACAGTCAATAATCACATTTCTTCTTTCCATTTTTTCTCCCTCTGCAACAAAAATATGTCTTTTACATTCCCGCACCAGCATCCATTTTTCTTCGCCTGCGGCAGGTCGCTTCTGCGGCAAAATCCGCTTCTGCGGCAAAATTCTCTTTCGCCGTATGGCAATCCCCGAAGAGCGTTTTTGTTTCATAGGACGTAATTTCCTATGACAAAAAAATGCTGCTTTTGTTCCTGCCTGAACCTTCAGACAACAACAAAAACAGCACCCTGACTTTCAGCGTGTATTATTTGATTTGCCTAGTTTTTTATCCTGGGAGGTTCACGAACCAGTCGGCCATCCGGCCATTTTCTATTTTCATGGCTTACCGCTTCCGCATATTTGCTGCTCCACATCACCATGTTCTATTTTCCCTCCGGCGTTGTATCCTTCCCGCCCTCAGTTCCGTCAGTATAACACATTTTCAGCTTCTGCGCAATGGCTTCTGCCTCTTCCATTGTGTTTTTCCAGCCAAATTTTTTTAAATCCACCTTCCAGCCATCTTCTGTCCACAGAACCTCTACCCCCTCGCCAGTGAGAAGCTGTTTTTGCATATCCCAGGTTTCAAAGGCAGCTGCTCCGCTTAATATTCCCTTTGCATTGACTACCCGGTGAACTGGTATATCCTCTCCCGCCAGATCATGCTTCAACCCATAGCCTACCTGTCTGGCATGAGTCGGAGCTCCGCACAGCAGCGCAATCTGCCCATAAGTAGCTACGGTTCCCCGGGGAATCCTGCGGCAGACAATCGCCATTTTCTCATAAAATGTCATTTTCCTAAAAAACTGCGGCGGATTATCCAAACAAAAGCCAGAAAACCCACCGCATTCTCATCCTTTTTTATTTTCTGTTGCTGATTCAGCTGCTGACTTGCTGATTATTTCCAATCCATCATGTAAGCCACTGCCAGCTTTACAGTCTCTACTACGCCGTCTAAATGGGTTCTCTCCATTCCGTGACTGCAATAGCAGGCCATACCAAAGGCTGCGCCTCTCACATTGTTTCCAGCTCTCACAGCTGCATTGGCATCTGTGCCGTACCGGTAGAAAATATCAATGGCATGCTTAATATCATTTGCCTCTGCCTCAGCAATCAGCTTTCCTGTCAGATTTCTGTCATAAGGAGAGAAATTATCCTTTACGCAGATACTTACAGTCCGCTCATTGCCGTCATAATCCGGTCCAATCAGGCCAATATCGATAGCCACAAACTCCTCAACCTCAGGTGGGATATATGCGCCGCCATGGTTGATTTCCTCATAAAACGGGAAGGAAAGAAGGGTGCGGTACTTGGGCTTTAATCCATTCTCTGTCATGTATTTCAGAGCTGCAAACACCGCTGCCACTGCCATTTTATCATCGATAAAACGAGATTTTACATAGCCGTTTTCCGTAATCGTGCAGTGAGGATCAAAAGAAATTACATCTCCATGCCGAATGCCGAGAGCCAGTACATCCTCTCTGGTTTCTACCTTCTCATCCAGGCTGATCATCATAGTATTCTCATCCCGCTCCAGACTTCTTGCATCATCAAATACATGGGTGGAATGAGACTGGCAAACCATCAGACCAGTATAGCTCTTTCCGCTTCTGGTATGAACCGTCATGGTTTCTCCCTCAATACTCTGGAAAGAAACTCCGCCCAGCTGGCGTACCCGCAGGGTTCCGTCCTTCTCAATTTTACGAACCATCAGACCCAGGGTATCCATATGTGCGCCTACCATAACGGTTTTGGAATTATCCTCTCCCTCCAGGGTAATGTAGGGAGTATTCTTTCTGTCATAGGTAACCGGATATCCGAACTTTGCTGCATACTCCTCTACCAGAGGCAAAATCTCATCATAATAGCTGACCGGGCTTGGAACGTTTACGAAATCACGAAAACAGTCTGCAATAAATTGTCTGTCAATCTTAATGTCCATTGTTCTTCTCCATTCAAACTATGAAAGCCTATTTACAAAACTCATCACTGAAGTGGCATGCCACCTTATGTCCGTTTCCAATATCCTTAAGCTCCGGAGACTCCTTAAAGCAGCAGTCCTTCGCATACGCACAGCGAGGTGCAAAACGGCAGCCCGGCTTCGGGTCGATAGGAGAAGTGATCTCGCCCTTCAGCAGGATTCTCTCCTTCTTCTCACGCAGCCTCGGTACTGGAATTGCAGAAAGCAGCGCTTTTGTATACGGATGAACCGGATTCTCAAACAGCTCCTCAGACGGTGCATATTCCACCATTTTGCCCAGGTACATAACCATAATATCATCAGAGAAATAATTTACAACAGAAAGATCGTGGGTAATGAACATATAGGTCAGACCACGCTCTTTCTTTAACCGCTTTAACAGGTTCAAAATCTGTGCCTGAATGGAAACATCCAGGGCAGAAACCGGCTCGTCACAAACGATAAACTTGGGATTCAGTGCCAGAGCTCTGGCAATTCCGATTCTCTGTCTGCGGCCGCCATCCAGCTCGTGAGGATAGGTATTTACAAGACGCTCTGCCAGTCCTACTACCTCCATCAGCTCCAGAACATGCTTCTGCCGCTCCGCTGCTGACTTGTAAATTTTGTGGAGACGCAAGGGCTCTCCGATAATCTCGCTGACGGTTTTTCTCGGGTTCAGAGAAGCAAAGGGATCCTGGAAAATGATCTGCATCTCAGAGCGAAGCTTTCTCATCTCCTCTGTGGAAATCTTTGTAATATCCTTTCCCTCAAACAAAACCTCACCGGAGGTCGGCTCATGAAGCCGCAGGATTGCACGTCCCATGGTAGACTTTCCGCAGCCGGACTCTCCTACTACGCCGAGGATTTTTCCCTTTTCCAGAGTAAAGCTGACATCATCCACCGCATGAAGGACGCCGCCCGGGGTATTAAAATATTTTTTCAGGTTTTTTACCTCTAAAATTGCATTACTCACTGCGCTTTCCTCCTAACACAACTCCTGTGCCTTCCTCATAGGCCAGACAGGCAACGGTATGGGTATCTGACAGCCGTGTTTCCACCGGACGCCTTGTTTTGCACAGCTCTGTGCAGTAAGCACACCGGGGGTGGAAGGGGCATCCGCTGGGCAGATCTGTCGGATCTGGCATCAGACCCGGAATGGGATGCAGCTCCTCTGTGCGGTGTTCAATGTCCGGAAGAGAACCAAACAGGCCCTCTGTGTAGGGATGGCTGGTATTCTCAAAAATATCCTCCAGATTTCCATGCTCTACAATTCGTCCTGCATACATAATGCTGACTTCATCGCAAACCTCAGCCACAATTCCCAGGTCATGGGTAATCATCAGCATGGAGGTATTGTACTGCTCCTTCAGCTTCTGCATCAGATCCAGCACCTGCGCCTGAATCGTTACATCCAGAGCCGTCGTCGGCTCATCAGCAATCAAAAGATCCGGATTGCACACAAGTGCCATAGCAATTACTACACGCTGCTTCATGCCGCCGGAAAACTGATGAGGATACTCTGCCGCACGCTGTCCCGGAATGCCAACCATTTCCAGCATGGCCTTTGCCTTATCCAGAGCCTGCTTTTTATCAATCTTCTTATCGTGAAGCTGAATTTCCTCTGCGATCTGATCGCCTACGGTCATAACCGGATTCAGAGAGGTCATTGGATCCTGGAAAATCATAGAAACATGATTTCCACGGATGGATTCCATCTCATGCTCACTATATTCAAAAACGTTCTTTCCCTGCAGCTTAATGGTTCCTCCGGTGATTTTTCCCGGCGGATTGGGAATCAGGCGCAGAATAGAAAGAGCCGTTGTGGTCTTTCCTGCACCAGTCTCTCCCACCAGACCCAGAGTTTTTCCTCTCTCAATCTTTAAGTCAATGCCATTGACCGCCTCTACAACTCCGTCAGCTGTCTCGTACCGTACAGAAAGATTCTCAATATCAATGGTATAATTTTTCTCGTCCATCATGTACCTCCTACTGTTTTAACCGCGGATCCAGTGCGTCACGCAGTCCGTCACCCAGCAGATTCAGTGCCAGAATGGTAATCACAATGGCAAGGCCGGGGAACAGTGTCAGATGAAGTGCGTCTCTTAAATAGTTTCTTCCGCCGGACAGCATTGCGCCCCACTCCGGAGACGGCGGCTGTACGCCCAGACCAATGAAGCTTAAGGACGCAGTAGACAGGATTGCTCCTGCTACAGACAGGGTTGCCTGAACAATGATCGGAGCCAGACAGTTCGGCAGAATCTCACGGAAAATCGTAGTGGGACTCTTTGCACCAATAGCACGGGATGCCTCTACAAACTCCTGATCCTTAATACTCATAACGGATGCCCGGACAATTCGAGCATATCCCGGAATACCGGAAACACCGATAGCCAGCATTACGTTGATCAGACTGGTTCCCAGAGCTGCCACAATAGTCATGGCCAGCAAAATACTGGGCACTGCCAGGAAAATATCCATGATTCTCATGATCACGTTATCCACTCTGCCGCCATAGTATCCGGCAATTGCTCCAAGAGCTCCGCCCATCAGAAGAGAAATACTTACAGAAATCAGGCCCACAACCAGAGAAACTCTGGAACCATGCACCAGACGGGCAAAAATATCACGGCCAAACTCATCGGTTCCGCACCAATGCTCCATACTGGGTCCCTGAAGACGGTTTTTGATATCCTGGGCAATTACCTTGGTATCGTAATCGGCAATGACATCTGCAAAGATTGCTGTCAGAGCCAGCATTACCAGAATCACAAGGCCTAACATTGCCATTTTATTTTTTCGCAGACGACGCCAGATTTCCAGTGCCATACTGCGCTTTTTCTGTGTTTCTACTGTTCTTTCCACTTGACGTCACCTCCTATTTATATTTCGACTTAATTCTCGGATCAATGTACGCATACAGAATATCTACCACCAGGTTTACAATACTGAAACAGATACAGAAGATAATAACACATCCCAGTACTGCAGGGGTATCCTTTGCCTTAATGCTGTTTACCAGGTAGGTACCAACACCCGGCCATGAGAATACAGACTCAGTAAGAACTGCACCGCCTAACAGAGAACCAAACTGCAGACCAACTACCGTAACTACCGGAATCAGGGCATTTTTCAGAGCGTGTTTGTAAATAACCACACGGCTGCTGACACCCTTTGCCTTAGCAGTACGAATATAATCCTGACGGACAACCTCCAGCATGGAAGAACGGGTAATTCTTGTAATACTTGCCATACATCCGGTTCCCAGTGTAATAACCGGAAGAACCAGAGCTCTCCAGCCTGCATCACCGCCGGAGGGGAACCATTTCAGATGCAGAGAAAATCCGATAATCAGCATCAGGCCCAGCCAGAAGTTCGGGGTTGCAACACCCAGAAGTGCCAGAACCATGCTGACGCTGTCTGTAATGGAATACTGCTTGGTTGCAGAAATAATTCCAATGGGAATGGATAAGGTTACCGCAAACAGCATTCCCCAGAAAGCAAGCTTTAAGGTTGCCGGGAAACGAGCCATTACCTCAGAAAAAACCGGCTGACCAGATTTGTAGGACTCACCCAGATCGCCATGAAGCAGATCTACCATGTAATGATAGTAACGCACCAGTACCGGATCATTCAGTCCTAATTCCTCACGCAGGGCTTCCACCGCCTCCTGAGGAGCCGTCTCACCCAGAATGCTCCGAGCTGTATCACCGGGAGCCAGGGACATAATAAAAAATACCAGGAAAGATACACCAAGAATAACCGGAATCAGCATCAGCAGCCGTTTAAAGACGTATTTGTGCATCTCACACTCTCCTCTCTGTTGTTTTAGTCCTTTATCGCAGGAGAGCACATACCCTCCGGCATGTGCCCTCCCATCTTTCATTCAGCAGCAGAAGCTTTCCGTTCACTGTCCGGAAACTCTGCTTTCACTGTCAAACAATTACTCGTAATGAGCGCCGCTTAAAACATGCATGCTGAAAGTAGAAATCTCCACGCCCTGCAGATCCTTGTTTCTTGCAACAAAACCGGTCTGAGAATACAGGGGAACCCAGATAGCATCGTCAGATACGATCTCAGTAATCTTCTTGTAATCCTCGTCAACCTTTGCTGCATCCCGGTTGGTAGCTGCATCGTCAATCAGAGCATCTACTTCCGGATTCTTATAGAATGCACGGTTTCCGCCTGCACCTGCATTTTTGCTCATAAACAGCGGACGGTGTTATCCGGCTCAGCGTTCTCTGCCCAGCCCTGCATACATGCATCATGCTCACCGTTTCCGGTTCTCTCATAGAAGGTAGAGGACTCCATCTGCTCAATATTCATGGTAATGCCAACCTGCTGCAGGTTTGCCTGAATTGCAGTTGCTGCTCTGGAACGTCCGTCACTGGAAGAAAATACAGTAAAGGTAAATCCATCTGCATAACCAGCCTCAGCCAGAAGCTCTTTTGCTTTCTCCGGATTGTACTCGTACTTCACTGCAGTATCCTTTGCACCAATTGCAGCCGGAGCCAGGTATCCGTCAATGGTAGTTCCCTCACCGTTGATTGCAACGATCAGAGCGTCCTCTTTGTTTACTGCATAGTTTACAGCCTGTCTTACCAGCTTGTTGTCAAACGGCGGCTTCTCAGTGTTCATAACCAGCATCTCATTCTGCGCGCATTCAAACTCATCCAGAATCAGGTTGCTGTTCTCACGGATCTTCTGAGCGTCGTTGGTACCTACATTCAGAAGCACGTCAATCTCACCGTTCTCCAGAGCGATGGTACGGGAGGTCTCTTCGGTAATTGCCTTCAGGATCAGACCCTCGTTCTTTGCTGCTCTTTCCGGATCAAAGTAATTGGGATTCTTCTTCAGCTCTACGCTGGTGCCTGCCATCCAGGAAACAAAGGTGTATGGGCCTGTTCCCATGGGAGCGTCTGCCAGCTTCTTGCCTTCGCTCTCCAGCTTCTCGGTGTAGCTCTTGCAAAGGATTGCTCCGCCTGCATGAGCCAGAGAGGTCAGCAGTGCGTTAGACGGCTGATTCATATGGATAATAAAGGTCAGATCGTCTACAACCTCAACAGTATCGATCATAGCTACCAGATGACCAACCTTTGCAGATGCTTTCTGTCTCTCCAGAGAAAACTTTACATCCTCAGAAGTTAACGGGGTTCCGTCAGAGAACTTAACGCCCTCCTTCAGCTTAAACTGTACGTTCATATCATCCAGGAACTCCCAGCTTTCTGCCAGATCGCCCAGAACCTCACCATCATTCGTAACACGAACCAGGTTATTGTAGATATGACGGGTTGCGTTAGATGAGTTTACATCATTGTTTGCATGAGGATCCAGAGATGTGATGTCAGAGCTCATACCCACACGGATAATGCCATCTTTTCTTGATTCTCCACCAATTGCTGCTGCCTGAGTTGTTGTTCCTGCAGAGCCTGCTGAACCGGTATCTCCGGAGCCGCCGCAGGCTGTCAGCATTGCAGATGCTGCCAGAAGGCATGCAAGAACCATTTTTCCTGTTCTTCTCATTTGATACACTCCTTTTTTATTCTCTTTTTAGCGTGGCATGGGGAAATCCCCGGCCTTTATCTAAAACGCATGACTTTCATTCAAGCAAGTACCGCGTTCTATTCTGTTTTCATCAGTCCTCCAGCACATAGGCCGCCAGAAGCTTTGCTGTATTCTTCACTCCGTCCATATGGGTACGCTCTATGCCATGGGAAGCAAAGGTTCCCATTCCAAAGGCTCCTGCCTTCAGATTGTGTCCGGCACGGACTGCAGCACTTCCATCGGTTCCATAACGGTAGAATAC
>ERZ791802.2675-NODE-2675-length-10232-cov-2.386067_pt1 | contig 10232 bp, 9 predicted proteins | sample MGYA00510308_ERZ791802 | MGnify/ENA primary metagenome ERZ791802 (study PRJEB30046, sample SAMN00792028) | human gut metagenome | study: EMG produced TPA metagenomics assembly of the A metagenome-wide association study of gut microbiota in type 2...
GCAATGCTACGCTCGGGCATAAATGTTTTTTGACATTACAAACTATCTACACGAATTGGGTGCAGCGACACGCTGCCGGCGGCTCGCCGTGCGGTTTATTTAATCGGGAACTCGGGTTCTGCGTAGTTGCCCAAAAAGCTGAATTCGGGCATTTCTTCGCTAAGCTGACTTACAAGTTCAATAACATTTTCACTTCTGACATTGCCCGAAAAGTCCAGGTAGAACAGATATTCAAACTGTCTGCCCTGACGGGGACGGGATTCAATTTTTGTAAGGTTAAGACCGAGCGAATTGAATCTGCACAAAAGACTGTACAGCGATCCCGTAACATGAGGAAGCGAGAAACAAAGACTGATTCTATTCGCATCTTTGGGAATGTACAACTTTTTGGAGATTACAATAAACCTTGTTGTGTTCTCGTCATTGTCCTGAAGATGATTGTCAAGAACCTTCAAGCCGTATTCCTCACACGCTTTGTATGAACAGATTGCCGCAACATTGAGGCGCTTTTCCTTTGCAACATCACGGGCGGCAATTGCCGTGTTGGAGAATGGAACAGAATCAAAGCCGTGGTCGGCAATATACTGCGCACATTGTGAAAGTGACTGCGGATGCGACCACACGATTTCAATGTCCTCAAAAGCAGATTGTTTAAGACCTGCAAGGCAGTAGTCAATCGGCAAATCAAGTGCCTTTACAATGTAAAAACGGTGCTTGAGAATAAGGTCATAAACTGCCGAAACAGAGCCTGCGCTTGAGTTTTCAACAGGAAGAACACCGAATGCAACCTCGCCGTTGTCAACGGCAGAAAATCCATCCGCAAAGCTTTTGTAGTTGACAGCCTCGCCGTTCGGGAAAAGTCTTAAGGTTGCCTCATGACCGTTAGCACCCTTGATTCCCTGATACGCAACCTTGATTCCGCTTGACGGAATATCTGTGCTTGCGTTGTTGATAACGCTTTTAAGCTCTTTGCCGCTGCCGACAATGTTGTGCTGGAGCGCCCTTGAAAGCTCCATAATGTTTGAGTAGAGAAGTCTTGCGGATGCGCCGTATTCGCCTCCCTTTTCTTCAACGGCATCAAGAATTTCATTCTCTCTGCCCTCGTTAAAAACGGGAATGTTGTTTGCCTGCTTGTAGATGCCGACATCCCTTGCACAATCCATTCTCTGCTTAAAAAGCTCAATAAGCTGATTGTCTATTTTGTCAATATCTTTTCTGATTTCTTTTAAATCTCTCATAAAGACCTCACATAAGGTTAATAATTGCAACAGCCGTAACAGCCTCAATAACAGGGACTGCTCTCGGCACAATACACGGATCGTGTCTGCCGTGAATAACAAGCTCTGCATTTTCTTTTGTCTGAAGATTTACAGTCCTTTGCGGTTGTGAAATTGACGGTGTAGGCTTTACAGCGGCACGGAAAATAATCGGCATTCCGTTTGTAATTCCGCCCAAAATACCACCGCAGTTGTTTGTTGTTGTAACAACCTTGCCGTCTTTGTATTCAAACGGATCGTTCGACTGCGAGCCTCTCATTGTTGAAAGCTCAAAGCCTTTGCCGAACTCAATGCCCTTAATTGCGGGAACACCGAAAACAGCCTTGGCAATAACGCCCTCAACACCTTCAAACATCGGCTCACCGTAGCCTGCGTCAATGCCTGTTACGCAACATTCAATTGTTCCGCCGATGCTGTCCTGTGCCATTCTGGCATCTTCAACGGCATCTCTCATAGGTTTTTCGGCAGTTTCGTCAATGAGTGCAAACGATGAGTTGTTCAGCTTTTCAATGAGTGCGTCATCAATTTCCGTCGGAGAGAAGGAGCTGTCGGAAACATTGCCGATACTGCTGATATGGGCAGCAATTTTAACGCCCTTTGATTCAAGAATCTGACGGCAGACAGCACCTGCAAAAACAATCGGTGCTGTAAGTCTGCCCGAAAAATGGCCGCCGCCGCGAATATCGTTTGACGCATTATATTTTACAAAGGCGGTGTAGTCGCTGTGACCGGGGCGGGGGCAGTCGAGAAGATTGCCGTAGTCACCGCTTTTTGTGTTGGTGTTTTCAATTACGGCACAAAGCGGAGCACCTGTCAGCCTGTTGCCGAGCATACCCGAAAGAACCTTCGGAAGGTCTTTTTCTTTTCGGGGAGTTGCTGTTTTATCCTTGCCCGGAGCACGGCGGGCCATTTGAGTGAGAACCCTGTCAAAGTCAACCTCAAATCCTGCCGGAAGTCCGTCAATTACAACTCCGATTCCGTTGCCGTGGCTTTCGCCGAAAACGGAAATTTTTATCTTATCACCGTAGGTCGAGGACATTCGCCTTACCTCCAATATTATTATAATCTATGTAAAAATCAGGGTAACTTTTGTTGATTGAAAGCGCATAGCTTGACTCAATTTCACCGTTGAGTCTTACTGCGCAGACACCTGCCGACATTACTATCCTGTGGTCGTTAAAACCCTCGCAGAATCCGCCCTTGAGGGTGTCAATTCCCTCAACAACAAGTCCGTCAGGCAATTCGGTCACCTTACCGCCGAGATCGTTTATCAGCTTAGCGGTTGCCGTAAGACGGTCACATTCTTTTATGCGAAGTCTTTCGGCATTGTAAATCTTGGTTGTTCCCTTTGCAAATGCGGCACAAACCGTCAGCACGGGTACAAGGTCGGGAATCTGTGACGCATCAATGTCAATTGCATTCAGCTCTGCCTTTTCAACGGTTACGGAAGTATCAGTCTGCGTTACCTTTGCACCAAACCGTGCAAGCAACTCGGCAATCTTCCTGTCACCCTGTGCAGAATTTCTGTTGACGCCGTTCACAGTCACCTTTCCGCCGAGTGCTCCTGCAACCATAAAGAAAGCCGCCTGCGACCAGTCGCCGTCTGTTGTGTAATCATGCGGAGTGTATGACTGACCGCCCTTGATGTGCCAGCCGTTGTCGGTTGTTTCAATTTCAACACCAAATTGTGCCATAGTGTAAATTGTCATATTTATGTAGCCGACGCTCTCAATCGGAGATGTCAGCACAATGTCGCTGTCGCCCTCAACAAGCGGAAGAGCAAGCAGAAGTCCCGTAATGAACTGCGAACTTACATTACCGGGAATTTCAAAAGTTCCGCTTTCAAGCTGACCGCTGATTTTGAGCGGCAGACCGCCCTCGGTTTCACACTTTACTCCTGCTTTTGGCAGAGCCTCCGTGAAAATTCCGATAGGTCTTTCGGGAAGCTTTCCGTGACCGACAAAAGTGGCATTAATACCGCCGGCTGCGGCTACGGGTATGAAAAATCGCAAAGCACTGCCGCTTTCGCCGCAGTCGAGCGTTACATTATCTGTTTTAAAAATATTTGTACCGTCAACAGTCAGCACTCCGTCCTTTATTGAGGCGGTGCATCCCATATCCTCAATTACACCGATTGTCGCCTTAATGTCATTTGAGAGAGCAACGGGCGCAATTGTGCATTTGCCCCTTGTGAGGGCGGCACAGATAATTGCACGGTGGACATCGCTCTTTGACGGGGGAATGTTCACCTCGCCGTTTGGTACAAACGGAAGATACCGTACATACGGCTTACTGCTTTTGTCGGTTGACAAAGCCATACTTCCACAGCCTTTCATTAAAATATGTTTACCGTGTTACGGTGTGATGAAGTCGAGCAAATCGGAGATTGCAACCTTCTTGGTAAAGCTTGTGCCGATTTTCTCAAGCAAAACAACATTGATTGACGATCCCGAAGTTTTCTTGTCTGTCTGAGCCGCCTCGGCAATTTTTTCAAGGCTTGCGTCATCGGTAGTCGGCAAACCGTAGGTTGCACAAACCTCTTCAATCTTGTATGCGGTTCCTGCCTCGGTAAGTCCGTGCTTTTCGCTTGCCTTTGTCATCATTACCATACCGACGGCAACTGCCATACCATGTGTGATGCCTGTGTAGTTGTAGATTTTTTCGATTGCGTGACCGAGTGTGTGACCGAAGTTGAGAAGCATTCTTTCCCCTGCTTCCTTTTCGTCACGGTTTACTACATCACGCTTAATTTTTACACAGGTTTCAATTACATCGTCAATGTGTTCAAGAGCGTCGCCGTTTGCAAGCATTTCAAAAAATTCGCTGTCCTTGATACAGCCGTACTTGATAACCTCAGCCATACCGTCTGTGATGAACTGGTCGGGAAGAGTTGAAAGAGTGTCGGGATCAATCAAAACAGCCTTTGGCTGATAGAATGCACCGACAAGGTTCTTGCCCTGTGCAATGTCAACACCTGTTTTTCCTCCTACGGATGAGTCAACCTGTGCAAGCAGAGATGTCGGAATCTGAACAAAGTCGATTCCTCTCAGATATGTTGCGGCGGCAAAGCCTGCCATATCGCCCGTAACACCGCCGCCGAGTGCAACGATAAGGTCTTTTCTTGTCATCTTAAAATCTGCAAGTGTGTCATAGATATCTGCGATTGTGTTAAGATTCTTTGACTGCTCGCCAGCCTGAAAAACATGGGCGGTAGTCTGATAGCCCTGCTGTGAAAGAGAGTTGAGAACTCTCCATTTGTACAGCGGAGCAACATTTGTATCTGTTACAATAGTGATTTTTTCTGCATTTGAAAGCTTTTTGATAATCTCGCCGCAATTATCAAGGATACCTCTTTCAATCATAATGTCATAGGGACTTCCCGTGGAAACATGAATAGTTTTCATAAAAGTTCTCCTTCCTCTTTATTCTCCGAGTGCCTGTTTGACCTCTCTGCCCTTTTCAAGAAGTGCCTTGAGAGCGTCGGCGTCTTCGGCACTTATTGCATCTTTAATTTTTGTAATATTATCTATAAGTATATCAAGCTCGGAAACGAGCGGATCTTTGTTTTCAAGGAAAAGCTCGCCAAAGCGTTGAATTTATGTTTGCAACTCTCGAAACATCTCGGTAACTTCCTGCCGAAAAGCCTTTGTGGTTCGGACAGCACGGACTTAAAACATATGAACACGCAAGCACATGCGGAAGCTGTGATGTGAAAGCAATCATTCTGTCGTGTTCTTCGGGAGTTGTGATTTTTACTGTGCCAAAGCCGATTGATTTTGCAAAGTCGGACAACATATTTACAACGCTGTTATCAGCCTTGCACGGAACGATAATGTAGCTTGCGTTTTTGTAAAGGTCGGCATCCGAAACATCAAAACCGTTTGTTTCCTTGCCTGCCATCGGATGACTGCCGGCAAAAACAAAGCCGAATTTTTCGGAAAGCTTTGTCATCTGCGGACAAATTGCCCTCTTGATGCCTGAAACATCGGTTACAACCGCACCTTTTTTTATGTGTTCTCCGTACCTTGCAACATAGTCAACAACCGCCTGCGGATACATTGAAAGGATAATTAGGTCTGCGTTTTCAAGGCTTTCATGTGTGCCGATTTCATCAATCGCACCTTCTTTTAAAGCCTTTTCGGCAGTAGATTTTGTTCTGTTGATACCGATTACACGGTGGTCGGTGTACTTTTTTATCGCCTTGCAAAAACTGCCGCCGATAATTCCGAGTCCTACAACTGCAATATTCACTGCATTAGCCTCCGTTTGTGTATTCTTTAGTAAAGTTAATTAAAGTCCAAATCGGTACGGCTGAAAAACCGTACCGAAAGTAAAAATCTTAATTTAATTTGTCAACAGCCTTTTTTAAGCCGAAAACCTTCTTTGCAACTCCGTCAAACTGCTTTGGAGTAAGTGACTGCGCACCGTCCGAAAGTGCGTGCGGCGGATCGTTGTGAACCTCTATGATAAGACCGTCTGCACCTGCGGCAACTGCTGCCATTGCAAGCGGTTCAACAAGCCATGACTTGCCCGAAGCATGGCTCGGATCAACAATAACAGGAAGGTGAGAAAGCTTTTTGATAATCGGGATAGCCGAAATATCAAGAGTGTTTCTTGTAAATGTTTCGTATGTGCGGATACCTCTTTCGCAGAGCATAACCTTATCGTTACCGCCTGCCATAATATATTCGGCACTCATGAGCCATTCTTCGATTGTTGCGGAAAGACCTCTCTTGAGAAGGATAGGCTTGTCAATTTTGCCGAGCTCCTTGAGAAGCTCAAAGTTCTGCATATTTCTTGCACCAACCTGAATAATGTCCACATTCTCAAACATATCAATGTGTGACGCTCTCATAATTTCTGTTACAATCGGCAGACCTGTTTCTCTTCTTGCTGTTTTAAGAAGGTCAAGTCCTTCTGCCTTGAGTCCCTGGAAAGCGTATGGTGAAGTACGGGGCTTGAATGCGCCGCCTCTGAGAAGTGTTGCGCCCGATGCCTTAACATCCTTTGCAATCTGAACAATCTGCTCCTCGCTTTCAACAGAGCAGGGACCTGCCATAATGTGCAGACTGCCGTCACCGATTGTTACATTGTCATTGATTTTGATGACTGTATTGTCGGGATGGAACTTTCTGTTAGCCTTTTTGTACGGCTCCTGAACTCTCTTTACATTTTCAACAATATCCTGAGCGTCAATGTACTCAATGTCAATTTTTGTTGTATCGCCGATAAGACCGAGTACGGTTGACTGAACACCGTCCCATTTATTAACCTTTACATCATAGCTCTCTTTGAGCATATTTGTGAATTTTGTAATCTGCTCCTCTGTTGCAGACGGTTTTAATACTATAATCATTGCTTTAATTTCCTTTCAATTCACTTTTGACGAAACGAATCGAAGTTCGTCATATTTCTTTAGTCATTTTAGCACTTTAAAGCGTGATAGTCAATAGAATAAATGCAGAATCAAGCGTTTTTATGCGGTTTTTCAGCCACATCTGTACCGTTTACTGCGTCGATTATTGCAAAAGCGGTTTTTAACGGTGTGTTTTGACCCTTTATCACAATATCGGCAGCGGCATGATAAATTGGGTATCTGTCATTATAGAGGTCTTTCATAACCCTGTCCCTGTCCGGACGCTGAAGCAAGGGTCTTGTTGTATCGTTTTTAAGACGGCTTTTGATGATTCCCAGCGGAACATCAAGAAAAACAATCTTGTCCTTGCCCTTAAAAGCCTCAACATTTCTCTTGAATGTAAACGCACCGCCGCCCGATGCAATTACAAGACCTTCAAGCCCTGCAAGCTCAACACAGGCATCATGCTCCATATCACGGAACTTTTCTTCTCCGTATTTTTCAAATATTTCGGAAACGGTCATTCCCGCTTTTTTTTCAATGTATGAGTCCATATCAAGGAATTTTCTTCCCGATTTTCTTGCAATGTTTTTGCCTACGGTTGATTTTCCGCAACCCATAAATCCGCATAAAACTATGTTGTTCACCTTAAATTTCTCCGTTCATCAGAAATTCTTTTCAAGCTCTTTTGCAGAGTCGATACAAAGCTGAGCAATGTCACCCTTGTCATAAACAGAGCCGTCCCAATGTTCGTGAGAAACAACTGCCTGCCATACGAGCATTGCCATTCCGCTTTCGGCTGTTGCACCGTTTGCCCTTGCCTTTTTAACAAGCATTGTTTCAAGCGGATTGTAAACAGCGTCAAATACATTTGCACAACGGTTTATTACACTGTCGCTTACAGGCTGATTTTCAATCTTAGGATACATTCCGATAGGAGTTGCGTTGATAAGCACATCAATGTCGCCCGAAAGTTCGTCAATAAGGCAGAAGCTTACATCGCAGCCTGCAACTGTTTTTCCGATTTCATCGCATAAAGCCTCGGCAATTTTCAAATCCTCTTTTCTTACGGCAAAGAGGAGGGGCTGTTTTTTGAGAACAACCTCATACGCCATTGTTCTTGCAACGCCGCCGCAGCCGATGATTACGATTCTGCCGTTAAGCATAATTCCTGCCGCATCAAGAGCCTTTAAAAATCCGTCCGGATCTGTTGTGTAACCCTTTGAAATGCCGTTTTTGTTTGAAACCGTGTTCACACTGCCGTACATCTCAGCCTTTGCGTCAATTTCGTCAAGAAACGGAATGACTGCCTGCTTATGCGGAATTGTAATGTTAAATCCGTCAAGTTTTGAAAGGGTATTTTTAAATTCATATTCAAGATTTTCGGGAGCAATGTCAAGCTTTGTATATTCAGCTTTGACGCCCTGAAGTTCAAAAAGTCTTGTGTGTATAAACGGTGACATTGTGTGACCGATTGGGTGACCGATTACGGCAAATTTCTTGGTTTCCATAATAAAAAAATACCTCCGAGGTTCATATTTTTAGCTATGCAGAAATAAACTTAAAAGAAATTATTTATGCAAAAATCAGAAATTTTTCAAAAAATTTCAAATATATATTGACAAAGGGGTAAATAATCAATAATATAAGGGAAGTGAAGCAATCCGTTTGCTTTCATACCATTGTAGCATAAACTAAGTGCTTTTGTCTATAATTTACTTTGGACAATCAATATTTTTACCGGGAGGAATTATTAATGGTATTAGAAAAAGTTAAGGCAATTCTTGCTGAACAGTTCGATGTTGAAGAGGATAAGATTACTGCCGACACAGATCTTCAGGAAGATCTCGGCGCAGATTCACTCGATGTTGTTGACCTTCTTATGTCAATCGAAGACGAGGTTGAAGTTCCCGATGAGGAAATCGAAAACATCAAGACAGTTGGTTCACTCGTTTCTTACATTGAGGCTAACTCATAATTTGCTCTTGTTTTTTCGCACTTAATTTTTGAGAGGTCGTTTTTACGGCCTCTTTTTGTTTTGCTCAAAAAGGTTGAAAATTTGCAGATTTAGTGTATATTGAAAAGGCTGAAAATTTAAAAATTCAGGCTGTATCAAAAAGGTTGAAAAATAAAAGAATTAGTGTATAATAGTAATGTTATAGATGTTATGACAGCCGTGTATTCGGTATTTTGAAAATGCAAAAAAATATGTTAAAAAATAAGTAAAATTTTATTTTACGGAGGGAATATAATGGCAAACAACAAAAAAATGGTTGAAGCTATCACAAGCAGAGATGAGGACTTTGCAAAATGGTACACCGACATCGTTAAAAAAGCTGAGCTCGTTGACTATTCGGGCGTAAAGGGTTGTATGGTTATCCGCCCCTACGGCTATGCAATCTGGGAAAATATTCAGGCTGACCTTGACCGCCGTTTCAAAGAAACAGGTCACGAGAATGTTTATATGCCTATGTTTATTCCCGAAAGTCTTTTACAGAAAGAAAAAGACCATGTTGAGGGCTTTGCTCCCGAATGTGCATGGGTTACTGTAGGCGGTCAGGAAAAGCTTCAGGAGCGTCTTTGCGTTCGTCCTACATCGGAAACTCTTTTCTGTGAGCATTATAAAAAGATTATCAACACATACCGTGATCTTCCGAAGCTCTACAATCAGTGGTGCAGCGTTGTAAGATGGGAAAAGACAACCCGTCCGTTCCTTCGTACATCGGAATTCCTCTGGCAGGAAGGTCATACAATGCATGAAACCGAAGAAGAAGCAAGAGAAGAAACTCTCAGAATGTTACATGTTTATTCTGATTTCTACAAGGAAACTCTTGCTATCCCGGCAGTAATCGGCAGAAAGACAGAAAAAGAAAAGTTCGCAGGTGCCGAAGAAACCTACACAATCGAGCCGATGATGCACAACGGTGTTGCTCTTCAGGGCGGTACATCACACTACTTCGGCGACGGCTTTGCAAAGAGCTTTGGCATCACATACACAGGCAAGGACAACAAGCTTCATCATCCGCATCAGACATCATGGGGTGTTTCTACAAGAATGATCGGAGCGCTCATTATGGTTCACTCTGATGATGACGGTCTTGTTCTTCCGCCGAAGATTTCCCCTATTCAGGTTGCACTCATTCCTGTTGCACAGCACAAAGAGGGTGTTCTTGAAAAGGCAGAGGAGCTTAGAAAGGCACTTGCCGAAAAGTTCAGAGTAAAACTCGATTCTTCAGACCACGCTCCCGGATGGAAGTTTGCCGAGTATGAAATGAAGGGCGTACCTGTAAGAGTTGAAATCGGTCCTAAGGATATTGAAAAGAACCAGTGCGTGGTTGTTCGCCGTGATACCCGTGAAAAGGCATTTGTTTCAATTGACGAGCTTGTACCGTTTGTTGAAAACCTTATGGTTACAATCCACAACGATATGTATGACCGTGCTCTTAAAAACACACAGGAAAAGACATTCACGGCAACAACATTTGATGAGTTCGTTGACACAGCCAAGAACAAGCCAGGCTTTATCAAGGCTATGTGGTGCGGCGATACAGCCTGTGAAGAAAAAATCAAAGAAGTTACAGGCGGTGTAAAAAGCAGAT
>ERZ791802.2678-NODE-2678-length-10217-cov-3.398150_pt1 | contig 10217 bp, 5 predicted proteins | sample MGYA00510308_ERZ791802 | MGnify/ENA primary metagenome ERZ791802 (study PRJEB30046, sample SAMN00792028) | human gut metagenome | study: EMG produced TPA metagenomics assembly of the A metagenome-wide association study of gut microbiota in type 2...
TTATGTGTATTTGGAATTTCTCATTTTGGCTTGTACTATTTATATTCTAGCACCAACAGATTCAGGTATACGCACTATTCCCATGACAAATGAAGTAAAATCGGCTTTTCAGAAACAGAGACAGATTAATTTTATGATGGGAATTGACAGAAATATTACAGTGGAAGGATATGACGGATTTATATTTACGGCAAAGACTGGAAGACCATTACAGCCGTCAGCAGTTAACAATATTTTGTATAATATTGTAAAAGCATATAATAAGGATGAATTGAAGAAAGCGAAAAAAGAACACCGTAAGGCAGAACTGCTTCCAAAGTTTTCAGCTCATGTTTTAAGACACACAGCCTGTACAAGAATGGCTGAAAAGGGAATGGATATAAAGGTGCTTCAATATTTGATGGGACATTCTTCCATTGATATTACAATGCAGGTGTATAATCACATTACGGATATGTCGCGTGTTAAAAATGAAGTTGTGAAGATGGATGAAGCAGTAAACGCATGAAAAAAATAAAAATTGGTGTCAAATTGGTGTCAAACAGCAAAAATGACAGATTTTCAAAAAATTAAATGCCCGCAACCCCAGTAAAATCAAGGGTTGCAAAAATTAAATAAAAAAATTAGCACTCACCTCTTGACAGTGCTAACAACATGTGATATAACACAATTAAGCCTTGGGTGTTACACAATAAGTAGAACAACAAAACAACAATCATAAAGAACAGAAAATCCTGCATGAATCGAAGAAGAAAAAGGCTGGCAGGAATGGTTTCAAAGTGATTGTATACAATAGAGAATGAGAAAAAGGAGGCAGAAACTATGAACATTAACAAGTTTACACAGAAGTCCATTGAAGCGGTGAACCAGTGTGAAAAGATTGCTTACGATTATGGCAATCAGGAAATTGACCAGGAACATTTTCTTTACAGCTTAATGACAATAGACGACAGTCTGATTGCAAACCTGATTGAAAAAATGCAGATTAATAAAGAAGCATTTATTTCCAATATTGAAACACTGCTTTCACAAAAAACAAAAGTATCCGGCAACGTACAGCTTTACGTGAGCAATGACTTAAACAAAGTATTAATCAATGCCGAAGACGAAGCAAAGCGCATGGGAGATGCGTATGTATCTGTTGAACATCTGATGCTGGCAATGATTGCATCACCCAATAAGCAGATTAAGCAGCTCTTTAAGACCTACGGTATTACAAGAGATTCGTTCCTTTCCGTACTGGCAACGGTCCGTGGTAATCAGTCCGTAACAAGTGATAACCCGGAAGCAACGTATGACACACTGGCAAAATACGGACAGGATTTAGTTGAAAAGGCAAAGTCCGGTAAGTTAGACCCGGTTATCGGCAGGGATAATGAAATCCGTAATGTTATCCGGATTCTTTCAAGAAAAACAAAAAACAATCCGGTGCTGATTGGTGAACCGGGTGTCGGTAAAACAGCCGTTGTCGAAGGCCTGGCAGAGCGGATTGTCCGTGGCGATGTACCGGAGGGCTTAAAGGATAAGAAAATCTTTGCACTGGATATGGGAGCACTGGTAGCCGGTGCGAAGTACCGTGGCGAATTTGAGGAACGTTTGAAAGCGGTACTCGATGAAGTGAAGAAAAGTGAAGGACAGATTATTCTGTTTATTGATGAAATCCATACGATTGTCGGCGCCGGTAAGACAGAAGGCTCTATGGATGCAGGCAATATGTTAAAGCCAATGCTTGCGCGTGGTGAACTCCACTGTATCGGTGCAACAACACTGGATGAACATCGTCAGTACATTGAAAAAGATGCGGCACTGGAAAGACGGTTCCAGCCGGTTATGGTTGATGAACCGACCGTTGAAGATACCATTTCTATCTTACGTGGTTTAAAAGACCGTTATGAAGTATATCACGGTGTAAAAATTACAGACGGCGCACTGGTATCTGCGGCAACCCTTTCAGACCGTTACATTTCCGACAGATTCCTGCCGGATAAAGCAATCGACCTTGTCGATGAAGCCTGCGCAATGATTAAGACCGAACTGGATTCTATGCCGGCTGAGCTTGATGAATTACAGCGTAAGGTCATGCAGTTAGAAATTGAAGAAGCTGCATTGAAGAAAGAAACCGACAATCTCAGTAAGGAACGTCTGGAAGCCTTGCAGAAGGAATTATCGGAAATGCGTTCTGAATTTAAACAGCAGAAGGCAAAGTGGGACAATGAAAAGTCCAGTGTTGACCAGATTAGCAAGATCAAAGAAGAGTTAGAACAGGTCAACCATGAGATTGACGAAGCTAAGAGAAATTACGATTTGGAAAAGGCGGCTCAGTTACAGTACGGCAGACTGCCGGAAGTCCAGAAACGTCTGGAAGAAGCCGAAAAGAAGGTGCAGAGCAGAAATCTGGATTTGGTACATGAGAGTGTCACCGAAGAAGAAATTGCAAAGATTATTTCCAGATGGACAGGAATCCCGGTTGCCAAGTTAAGCGAATCTGAACGTGAAAAGACCCTGAATCTGGACACACTTCTGCATAAGAGAGTTGTTGGACAGGACGAGGCTGTTACGAAAGTAACAGAGGCAATTATCCGTTCAAAGGCAGGCATTAAAGACCCGACCAAACCGATTGGTTCATTTCTGTTCTTAGGACCTACCGGTGTCGGTAAGACAGAGCTTGCAAAGACACTGGCAGAGAGCCTGTTTGATGATGAAAGCAATATTGTCCGTCTTGATATGTCAGAGTACATGGAGAAATATTCTGTTTCGAGATTAATCGGAGCGCCTCCGGGATATGTTGGATACGATGAAGGCGGTCAGCTGACTGAGGCAGTCAGAAGAAAACCGTATTCTGTTGTTCTTTTTGATGAAATTGAAAAGGCACACCCGGATGTATTCAATGTATTGTTACAGGTACTTGATGACGGACGAATCACCGATTCGCAGGGCAGAACGGTAGATTTTAAAAATACAATTATTATTATGACAAGTAATATCGGTTCAACCTATCTGCTGGACGGCATTGATGAAAACGGCGGCATTAAGCAGGAAACAGAAGAACTCGTTATGAACGATTTGCGCGGACATTTCAGACCGGAATTTTTAAACCGTCTGGACGAGATTATTCTGTTCAAGCCGCTCACAAAAGACAATATCGGCAATATCATTCATCTGCTGATTGCAGACGTCAACAGACGTCTGGCAGACAAGGAATTGCAGGTACGTCTGACAGATGCGGCAGAAAGCTATATTACAGAACACGGCTTTGACCCGATGTACGGCGCAAGACCGTTAAAGCGTTACGTTCAAAAGACGGTAGAAACACTGGCGGCAAAGTTAATCTTAAAGGGTGACATCAATACGGGTGATGACATTGTGATTGATGTTGTAAACGGTGAACTTACGGCAAGAGCCGAGGGCAGAAAAGCCATCGAAGAAAAATAAAACAGCAGTAAAGAGCATAAGATTATAAAAAGCAAAGAAAAGGCGGGTGGTACTGTTATATTTCAGTGCCACCCGCTTTTTACGTGCGCCAAACATCAGATAAACTGATTGCGTGTAGTATCGTATTCGTAATCAATTCCTTTTAAAGTCTGTACGATTTCCGTTTCATCTACCATAAAGGCTTTGCAGAATTCTGAAAGATTCGGATAAAAGTCGCGAAGCTGTGTATTTGTAAATGAAAGCAGCATAACGGGATCTTTTGGTAACTGAGCCATAGTCATACAATCTCCTTTTGATACAAAACTGCTTTGAAAGCAGTCTGTGAATTTCTGTTGCCTAGCATACCGCAAAAATCAATCATTTTCAAGATAAATATTCACTTGTCTTTTGACTTTGTGGTATACTGACGGTAAATAGGCGAATAGATAAATGTGAATGGAGAGCGATATGATTATTTTAAAAGCGGAAGGCACACTTGCGGCAGTCTTTCATAAAACAATAAAAGTCATGGAACAGAATGTAGAGTGGAATGAAACATTTGCAATTAATAATAACACGCTGATTCTGCCCGGTACATTAAAATCGTTGTTTTTCAGTTTTGATAATAAAAAAGTGCTTGGAAATGTCATAGAAGAACCCATTAAAGAAGAACCACGGTTAATGCTTGGAAATGCCCTGCTTGAAAATACCATTAATTTAGTTCTTTACATATTTGGTAAGTGGGGAAAAATTAAAGGGCTAACCGTTGAAAAGGATTACAGACAGTTAGAACAACAGATGAATGACATCCTGCGGGAAGTAGAAGTACAGGCATCCTTAGATGCCACGCAGTGCCGTTTCTATCATGAGGGAATACGCATTACCTATGAAGAAGTGATTGAGCGGATTTTAGAATACATGAAGCCGGATTATCTAAATGAGGAGGAAGAAGAACAAGACGATACGGAGATTCACGATGTTTCCGACTGGGAGAAAAAGTATCAGCTCGGATTGTGGCATAAAATTGTCTGGAAATCCTACGAAACCGGTATTAGCAAAAAGAAGTTATCCGCCAAAGAGCGGGCGGCAGGGCGAATTGGAAATGACTTTTACATCACGGGCTATCAGTGCCCGGAATGTAAAAAGCCAATGTACATGGTGGTTTATCCGAAAAATAAAGAGTTTCATATCGACACGGACGAGGGCAGGGTTATTCTTGCAAGGGCATATACCTGTATGGACTGTCATCGTTTTTATACGCCAAAGCCCTACAAACTGCTGATGGAAGGCAGTATTTATATGATGGATTTTGAGGACGATAACACGGCGTATGAGGATTATCAGGAACTGCTCGGCGCAGACGGACAGCGTATATCCAACAGCCGGTTTAACCGTTATGAGAGCAGTGCGCCACAGTCCGATTTTGAAAATGAAGCGGATGACCGTCTGGAAGAACTTTATAACAATATGCCTGAAATGTCTGTAGAAGAAATTTTTGATATTGCCGACATGCTGGATTCGGAATTCTATCCGCAGTCCCGGCGGGAAGTAATTGAAGAACAGGTAGACAAAGCGGTGGCAGATAAAGGCATGGACCGTAACGTTCCGCCGAAAAACTGGCAGAAGCACCGGGAAAAAGTGCAGAAAGAAAAACAAAAGAACGAAAAGGCACAAAAGGAAAAAGAGCGGTCAGAATCTGCGCAGGGATGGTCTGATGAGAAAGAACCGTCAGCAGGATACAGTACGCAGAATCCGCAGGAACAGTGGGATAGCGGACAAGTCAAAGACAGGGCATTTACGGACAGTCAGACTGCGCCGCAAGAAGGAACGAACCGACCGGACAGAACAGCAGACGATTACGTGACATCACAGGACAAAGCTGCACCGTCTACAGCCGACACCCGGACACAAAAGCAGGGCACACTTGTACAGCCACAGACCGGCGGGGCAGACGCACCACAGTCACGCAGAACTTCCGAAGAAGAAGCTGCGGCTTCCCAGAAGGAAGTGTTATCTATCGCACTGGCAGCAAAAAATAAAAGCTATGCAGAATTAAAAAAAGCCTATCATACGGTTCTTGAGAAAGACTGTCCGCAGTCGGTCAAAGACAGTGTGGCAGAAAATATCAAAGACTGGATGCAGAAACGCGGAGAGAAAGAATTACAGGTGCTGGCAGAGCATTTTCCACAGCAGTATCAGAAGAAAGTCTATCAGCAGTTTCGTCAAAAATTTGAGGAATACAATGATATTGATAATACAAAATATCTTGAGCAATTAGATGAAAAGCGCGATATGGCAGAGCAGAGCGCACTGAAAGCATTTGTCAACCAGCAGAAAATTCGTCCGGGGGATAGAAAAAAGCTGCTGTCACTGACAGAAGCTATCCGCCCTATGGATTATGAGGAAAAAAACAAGCAAATTATCATAGACCAGTTAAACGACCGTGTAAAAGACATTGATAAAAAAGCAATCGAACAAATCTGCCCGGACATTTTTGAAATGTCCTTCGATGAGGGAAAAGAAGCCTATCAGCGGATTGCGACAGGAGATTTCCTTCCGGAGTTAAAGACGGATATGTTAGGCAGAATCCGTAAGCGGCTGGAAGCCATGAAAAAGGATGAATGCAGAAGTCTTGTCAATAAAATGATTCGCGATACCGGTATTTCGGAGCAGACCATGGAAGGCTTTTATCCGTATGATATCCGCCGCATGAGCAATGAAGCCTGTGAAGATATCGATGCCATTATTGCAAATAATGCACTCAATACCTATGCGGGCGGAGAAGCATTTGAGTATCCGCTTCTGATATTTGATTCAACAAAAGGTGAAAACGGTAAAAAAGGCTTTGTGCTGACACCGGATCATGTCTACTACAACGGCAATATGATGGCGGGAACGGTAAAGGTGCGTAATATCAAGGAATTTTACGCAGAGAGCGGATTGTTCCACAAGGGCATTTATATCCGTACCATGAATAACGGAGAAATGAAAATTACCGGAAACTACAAGGCAGATAAAGAAAAAATGGAACATTTTCTTGCTAAATTAAACCGCTTTATCCAGTATTTGCAGGAAAAGCCGGAGTCCCGCAGCGTGGAATACCTTGCCGAAGAAAAGCATCCGGTAAAATGCTGTTACCGCTGCGGTTATGTCTATGAGGGCGGCAATATCTGCCCGAAATGCGGCAGCCGCAATAACGACTAAAAAGGAGTATACAAATGTCAGTAAAAATATATACAATGACCCACAAAAAATTCGATGTGCCAAACGACCCGATGTATGTTCCGTTACAGGTCGGCGCAGAAGGAAAAGAACCGCTCGGCTATGTGAGGGATAACACCGGGGAAAATATTTCCGCGTTAAATTGTTATTACAGCGAATTGACCGGGGTATACTGGATATGGAAAAATGATACTGAATCGGATATTGTCGGTGTCTGCCATTACAGACGGTATCTGTTAAATGAAAAAGGTGTGATGTTCCGTAAAGAGGAGATTGAAAAACTGCTTTCCGAATATGACTGTCTGACCAGCCGCCTGCTGACACTGGATTTTTCATATCATTACGGATTTTCCGACAATCACAATGTGCGGGATTTGGACGTGACAGGTGAAGTTATCCGTGAAAAATATCCGGAGGATTATCCGCTGTTTGAAAAGCTTGTCCATGAAAACCACACGTATTTTGGCAACATCTGCGTGATGAAAAAGCCGCTCTTTGATGCGTACTGTGCATGGCTGTTTGACATTTTTGCCGAGGTGCGGAAACGGATTGACATCGATTCCTATGACAGCTATCACAAGCGGGTATTTGGGTTTGTTTCGGAATTTCTGCTTTATGTGTGGGTGACAAAACACAAGCTGCGCGCATATGAGTGTATGGTGGGCATGATTGGCGAAAAGGCAGAAACAAAAGAAATGAAACAGCGGCTTGCGGATTATTTTGCGGAAAAAGATATTGTGGGTGCAAAGCAGTATTTTATGGAAATGTATACGAAACGACCGGATGTTTTAATGGAAGCGTCGGACATTACGGGCGATTTGCGGATTTGTATGCAGATAATTGCAACTGCGGAACGGGAGCTTGCCACAACCGGCGGCAGCATTTTAGACAGAAGCTGCACATTTGAAGATTATATGCACCTGTTTAAAACATTAAACGGCATTGCCAGAAGATACTGCGCAGGCAGACAGACCACAAAGGATAAGGAAATGCTTGCAAAACTGCACTTATCGGAAGAAGCCGTCTATGTTTCCGTGCTTGCGTTTTGCAGGGAAAAAGAAAAAACAGCAGAAATTCTAAATCAGATAAACATGGACATTTAGGATGTAATGTGCTAATTTTAAGATAGAAATGCGTAATACAGGCTGCGTATTGCGGCAGAAATGGAGGGAAGTATGTCAGTTCAGGATTATATGAGTGCATCTAAAATCGGAAAAAGAGCATATCATGCCTGTGTCAACAAAGGCAGGTATCCATATCTTCCGGTATTGGAAAATATTGTAGATGAATCAGACATTGAGGCAGAGGTCAGTCTGGGAATCGACCAGATTCCGCTGCGGCTGGTTGTGGGAACGTGTAATGCGGGACGGACCAATGCCTTTGCAGATAATTTTATGCCGATTCTGGATTGGGGAACGGAATTTTCAGCAAAATGGGCGAGCTTAAGTGACAGCCAGAAAAATGAAGGCATCCGTGACCCGATTAAGGTCTATGAGTATATGAACAAGTTTTATGTACTGGAAGGCAATAAAAGAGTCAGCGTTTTAAAGTATTTTAAGGCTGTGACAGTCAATGCCGAAGTAATCCGTAAAGTGCCGAAGTATTCAGAAGACCCGGATGTTAAGATTTATTATGAGTTTATGGAATTTTATAAATGTACGAAGCTTAATGACATTTATTTCAGCAACGTCGGCAGTTTTCCGACCCTGATGAAGCTGGTCGGCATCAAAAAGGGGGAAAACATGGATGAAGATGCGAAAAAGGATTTTGTATCCTGTTTTCTATCTTTTAAAAACGCATATGATGCCAGAGGAGGCGAACGGTTTGATTATCCGGCGGGCGATGCATTTTTACGCTTTATTCATATTCACGGTTATGAACATGTAAAGGATATGCTGCCGTCGGAAATGGCAAAAAATGTGGCAAAGACGTGGGCAGAGTTTGAACTGCTTTCTGAAAACAATGCCGTTGAGCTTCGTATGGATCCGACTTTAAACGAACCGAAAAAGAATATTTTAAGTTATCTGCTGCCAAAACCGGGAAATGGAAACAGAAAGCTAAAGGTCGGTTTCATTTACGAAAATACACCGCAGGATTCGGACTGGTGCTATACGCATGAGCTTGGCCGGCAGTATATTGACGATACATTTGGCGATCAGATTGAAACATTAAGCATTACGAATGTCAAACCGGATAAAGATGATGTGGCTGCCATTGAAATGATGGTTAAAAATAAGGCAGATTTAGTTTTTGTGACATCACCGTCCATGATTATGGCCTCTTTAAAAGAAGCGATTGCGCATCCGGAGGTCAAGATATTGAACTGTTCGCTGAACACGTCACACAAATATATCCGTACCTACTATGCGAGAATGTATGAAGCAAAGTTTTTGACGGGACTCATTGCAGGTGCGTTGACTGATAATGATAAAATCGGTTATGTAGCAGGGTATCCTGTGTACGGTGTGACGGCAAATATCAATGCTTTTGCGCTGGGGGCAAAATTTGTTAATCCACGGGCAAAGATTTATCTTGAATGGTCCTCTGTAAAGAATAGCAATCCGGCGGAAGCTTTTAAAAGAGAGGGTATCCGTTATGTATCGGATCAGGATATGATTACACCGACCAGTACGGCACGCCGGTTTGGATTGTACAGCATAGATGATGAAACAACCCAGCATATCGCGATGCCGATGTGGCACTGGGGTGCATTTTATGAAAAAATGATTCAGAGTATTTTAAGCGGCTCATGGAACAGGGAGCAGGATGCGGATAATGTAAAAGCACTTAATTACTGGTGGGGACTGTCTGCAGATGTAGTTGACCTGATTATGTCAACGAAGCTTCCGGTAGAAACACAGCGGATGGTTACAACCTTTAAAGAGATGATTTCAAAGGATTTATTTGAACCTTTTGCGGACGAATTAAAAGATCAGAAAGGTAAGGTACGTAATCAGAAGGGCAGGAATCTGACACCGGAACAGATTATTACCATGGACTGGCTGCTGGATAATGTGATTGGTAAAATACCGGAACTGGAGGAACTTGAAGAAGGCTGTGAGCCGATTGTAAAGGCACAGGGCATTATTCACCACGGATTATAAATGTAGAAAGTAGGAAGGCGGCAAAAAGAAGCTGCCACAATGAGAAAATATGAAGATACTGATATTAGCAGATGTGGAGTCAAAATACTTATGGGATTATTTTGACAAAAGTAAATTAGAAGGCGTTGATTTAATCCTGTCCTGCGGTGATTTAAATCCGCAGTATCTGTCTTTTCTGGCATCCTTTACGCAGTCACCGGTGCTTTACGTCAGAGGAAATCATGATGACTGCTATGAACAGACACCGCCGGAGGGCTGTATCTGCATTGAGGATAAGATTTATACGTATAAGGGGCTGCGGATTATGGGACTTGGCGGTTCAATCCGTTATAAAAAAGGTATCAACCAGTATACACAACGACAGATGCAGCATCGTGTCAGCCGTATGTGGCTCCAGTTAAAATGTAAAAAAGGCTTTGATATTTTGCTGACCCATTCGCCTGCTGCGGGCATTAATGACGGCTTTGACAGTGTACATCA
>ERZ791802.2680-NODE-2680-length-10213-cov-5.696692_pt1 | contig 10213 bp, 9 predicted proteins | sample MGYA00510308_ERZ791802 | MGnify/ENA primary metagenome ERZ791802 (study PRJEB30046, sample SAMN00792028) | human gut metagenome | study: EMG produced TPA metagenomics assembly of the A metagenome-wide association study of gut microbiota in type 2...
AATCCTGCGGCCGAATAAAACGCTTTTAAGCGTTTTATTAAAAACTCGTATAAAAACGGTCAACAGCCACGGCGGTCTTGCCGTGGCTGTTCCTGCATGATTATGGGAGAGAAAAGATGGATGTAACGTTGGCCCCCTATGAGAATGAAGCGGATACCGCGATCAGGCTGATCATTCGGTTCTGGCAGGCGCACAACCACGAGACGCCGAAGCTTGAGGAAGCGGCGGAAGACCTGACCCGGTGGACGAAGGAGGGGCATCGCCTGTATTTCATCCGGTACGGCGGCGAGGCGGTTGGATTCGTCCACTTGGGACGCCGGGGCGGGGAAATTGACTGGCTGGAGGAATTTTTCGTCCTTCCCGAATTTCAGGGAAGGGGAATCGGCACCCGCGCCATTGGACTGGCGGAGAAAATCGTAAGCGCATATTCGGAATCATTCTACATAGAAGCCGCCGCAAGGAACGAAAAGGCCATCCGCTTATACAGAAAGCTGGGCTATGACTGCCTGAACACCGTCACCATACGCAAGGATTTTCATGCCGAACGGTTTGAGACGCTCAGCACGGAACGGATACTGGATATGGATTTCCAGATCAAAAGGTACAAAGAATAAATCCGGCAAACAAGGCACACATGAGGGAATTTTCCTGCATGTGCGCTTTTTCCTATCCGGAAGGACTTGACAAGTTCATATAGTATTATCCGTTATATATTCGCCGGCTTATGTGTTGTATATCCTCCGTGTGACGAAAAAGGAGCATGTTTTCCATAAAAAAGTTGAGCCGCCGGGGAACCGGCGGCTCGTTTGCTTCAAAGAGGAAGAAGGGTTTTATTCGCCCAGCGCGAGGAAATCTGCCGGGTTCATGGGCTCGTCCTGATGGGTGACGCTGAAATGAATGTGGCTGCCCAGAGTGGTCTCCACCAGGGCGGTGTCGCCCACGTAGCCGATGACCTGCCCGGCGCTTACCGTGTCCCCGGACTTCACCGGGATATCCTGGCTCAGGCTGGCATACCGGGTGAGGTAGCCGCCGTCATGGCGGATGACCACGGTGTAGCCCATGGAGTCGTCCTCGTAGACGGTGTAAACCTCGCCGTCCGCGGCGGCGCAGACCTCCGTCCCCGCGTCCGCGGCGATGTCCACACCGTTGTGGACGCGCCAGTCCCGGGTGGTCTCATTGTAGCTCAGCGCCTCCATGGAATAGGCGGAGATCTCCTCGCCGGAAACCGGAGACGTGGTCTTAAACGGCTTCTTTGCGGTGGGAGCGGGGGTCGTACCCTGGGTGGCGGGGGTCGTGGACTGGGTCTGGGGCTGGGTGGCCAGCGCCGGGACGTCCTCGGCTTCCATGGTTCCTACAAGGATGTCCTCCCCCACGGATTCCTGAATGGAGACTTCCTCCGCACGGTTGGCGTTTCGATAGTATACATAGCTGGTGATCCCGATGGCGGCTGCGCACAGGATCAGGGCTATGTAGTAGCCCTTTCCGCCGCGGCCGGCATGTTTGTTGTCGCTCATTTGTTAAGCACCTCCGAGGCTGATTATTGCCGGGATTTCCGGAGGTTAAACACAAATTGAGAAATATTTCAGGGAATAAAGCGGGGTCATTCGCCTAATCGCTCGATAATCTCCCGGATGGCATCGGCCTGTTTCCGGGTCAGCGCCGCCTGTCCGGCGTCGCAGCGGGCGAAGTAGTCCGTCAGGTTCACTTCGTATTCGGTGCCGACCTCGGTCTCCACCGTGAACTCCACCAGACAATTACAGACCGACTGCGGGTCATAGTCCAGATTTTCCAGAATGGCCGTCAGCGTAACGGCGTCGCTACCGGAAATCGTGTGGGCGCTTCCGTCCAGCGTTACGGTGGCGGAGGTGTTCCCACAGTAACCGTCCTCTGTGCCGCCGGTGGCTTCGGGTTCGCCCGCGGGGGCGTGGGTGTGACCGCCGTCCGCAGGAGCGGCTTCCTCAATGGCATCGAAATTGGGGGCGGCGTTCTTCTGGTCGGCCGCTTCGGCAATGGACATCGGGGCTTTATCTACGGCCGCGGCGGTCTTGGAGGAACCCATGCGGCCAAAGAGATGGGAGAACATGGTACCCGCCAGCAGCACCACCGCCAGACAGGCAGCCATGGCCGCCCAGCGCTGCCAATGCACTTGGGGCTTCTTAGGCTTGGTGCGCAGGGCGTCCGTCCCGGCAATCAGATCGGCGGGAAGCAGATTCAGCGCGTCATGAAGCTTTTCGGAAGTCATATGCTGAACCCCTCCTTTTCCAGGTATTCCTTCAGCCCCACCCGGGTGCGGTAGAGCAGACTCTTGCACTTGCTTTCCGACATGCCGCAGTAGGCCGCAACCTCCTTCAGCGAGTCGAGGTAATAGTACCGCCCGATGAAGGCGTTCCGGGCTTCCTCGCTTTGCAGCCGCAGATAAATGCCGATGGTGTCGGCCAGCAGCCTGACGTTGATGATTTCCTCGGTGGTGTTGCCCCCGGACACGCAGTCGTCCAGCTCAGACAGGGACAGAGCATACTGGGAGCCCCGCCGCTTGTCCCGGGTGCGGTAGCGGAAGCGGTCAATGGAAATGCGCCGGGTGAGCTTGGCCAGGTACGCGGAAAGCACCGACGGCCGCTGGGGCGGCATGGAATTCCAGGCGGCGAGGTATGTATCGTTGACGCTCTCCCGGCTGTCCTCCATGTCCGCGAGGATGTTGCAGGCAATTTTGGTCAGATAGCGGTCGTATTTGGCCTGGGTCTCCTGAATGGCGGTTTCGTCCCGGTTCCAGTACAGTGTGACGATCTGTTCGTCTTCCATTTGCGTCACTCCTTCCTATATAGTAATATCTCGACATATTTCTGACTTGGTTGCAAAATTCAAAAAACTTTGTAAGAATACGCGCCCCGCCGGGAAACCACGGCGGGGCGCAGCAATTTACTCTTCTTCCAGCACCGCGATGTGAACGGTGTCCAGCTGGCTCTTGTCCACGGTGGTGGGCGCGCCCATCATCAGATCCTGGGCGTTCTTGTTCATGGGGAAGGTGATGACCTCCCGGATGGACTCTTCGCCGGTGAGCAGCATAATGAGACGGTCAACACCGGGGGCGGCGCCGGCATGGGGGGGTGCGCCGTAGGTGAAGGCGTTGTACATGGCGGGGAACTTGGCCTTGACGTCGGCCTCGCCCAGACCCACCATCTCGAAGGCCTTGACCATGATCTCCGGATCGTGGTTCCGCACGGCACCGGAGGCGGATTCGTAGCCGTTGACAACCAGATCGTACTGGTCGGCCTTGATGGCCAGCAGCTTGTCCATATCGCCCTCGGCGTCCTCCAGCGCCTTCAGTCCGCCCTGGGGCATGGAGAAGGGATTGTGGCAGAATTCCAGAGCGCCGGATTCCTCGCCGATCTCGTACATGGGGAAATCCACGATCCAGCACAGGGCGTACTGCTCCTCGTCAAAGTGGCCGGGAACGCGCTTGCCCAGCAGGGTGCGGATGACACCGGCGGTCTTCTGGGCGACGGCCTTCTTGCCCGCCGCCATGCAGACGAAGCTGCCGGGCTTCAGATTCAGCTTGGCAGTCAGCGCGTCCTTGCACTCCGCAAGGAACTTGGAAACGCCGCCGGTGAGATTTCCGTTTTCGTCCACCTTCACCCAGCAGGCCTTGCTGCCGGTCTGTACTTCCACGTCGGCCAGGAGCTTGTCGATCCATTTTCTCGCCTGGGTGAAGTCGTCCACGGCTACGGCCTTGACGGTCGCGCCCTCGAAGGGGGTGAAGCCGCAGCCCTGCACCTCGGCGGTGATGTCCTGAATTTCCAGGTCGATACGCAGGTCGGGCTTGTCGGAGCCGTAGCGCTCCATGGCCTCATTATAAGGAATGTGGCGGAAGGGGGCGGCGGAGACCCGCTTGTACTTGCCGAACTTGTGGAACACAGGTACCAGCACGTCTTCCAGCACGCTCAGTACGTCCGCCTGACTGGCGAAGGCCATTTCCATATCCAGCTGATAGAATTCGCCAGGGGTGCGGTCGGCACGGGCGTCCTCGTCCCGGAAGCAGGGGGCGATCTGGAAGTAACGGTCAAAGCCGGAGGTCATCAGCAGCTGCTTGAACTGCTGGGGCGCCTGGGGCAGGGCGTAGAACTTGCCGGGGTGGTTCCGGGCGGGAACCAGGTAATCCCGGGCGCCCTCGGGGGAGGACGCGGTGAGGATGGGGGTGGTGATCTCCAAAAAGCCCTTCTCGGTCATCAGCCGCCGCAGCTCGGCCACCACCTGGCAGCGCAGGACGATGTTGGACTTCACGGCGGGGTTGCGCAGGTCGAGGAAGCGGTATTTGAGACGGGTGTTCTCGTCGGCGTCCTTGCTCTTGTTGATCTCAAAGGGCAGCTGATTATGAACGCACTTGCCAAGCACCTCGATTTTCTCGGGGACGACCTCGATCTCGCCGGTGGGAAGCTTGGGGTTCTTGCTCTCCCGCTCCCGGACGAGGCCTGTGACGGAGATGGTGGACTCCTTGTTGATGGGCTTGATGAGCTTCATCATCTCTTCGGTTTCAATGACCACCTGAGTTGTGCCGTAGAAGTCCCGCAGGACGCAGAACGCGAAATTCGCGCCCACCTCCCGGACATTCTCCAGCCAGCCAACGATGGTAACGGACTTGCCCGCGTCGGAAAGACGCAGCTCGCCGCAGTTATGGGTTCTGGATTGCATCATGGATGAAAACCTCTCTTATATCTGGTGTTTCCTGTTTTAACCTGCTTATTATCCCACAAACGGCCGGAAAAGTCAATGTTTCCGGACAAGGAATTTACGCGCTGAGAAACGAAAAAGCGGCATCCCTTCATGCGTTGGGATACCGCTTTCGGACTTATTGGGCTTCTTCCGCCGCGACGGCCTCCAGCCATTTTTCCAGATACACCTTCTGTACCACGGCTGCTGTGCAGCTGTAGAGCAGCCGCTTTTCATCGGAGGAATCCTCATCGGAGGACTCGATGGTTTCCCTTATCTCAAACTGGAACAGCAGAAGATTTTCCAGCTCCCGGCAGAAATAATTATACGCTTTTTCCAGGGGATAGGTGCGCTGCTGCAATTGCAGGAAGCAGGCCAGCGCGTCCAGGGACAGGACATTCTTTGCCACGGCGATGAAGAACAGATACGCTACCTGATCCCGGCTGTACTGCTTCTTCATCGGGCTGGACAGCAGCCCCCGCTTGACGTAGTTGCTGATCATGGACGCCGTGAGGGGCGTTTCCAGAATGGGGGACAGGTAGCGGCAGATATACTTGGTGGCCTGTTCCAGATACAGACCCACGTCGGGAATTTCCTGATAACGGGGCAGACGGAAGCCCTGAACGGACTGACCGATCTGCTGTTTAAGTTCCTGTTTCATCCACATCACCAGGGGACATTATACCGTAAGGGAAAGAAAAAGTCAATCTTAAAATCTTATCTTAAGATTCTATTGACATCTTCATGGGTTGTTGATACAATAGCATCGGTTATTAAAAAACCGATGATTAGTAATCGAGGGATCAGTATGAAATACAAAATTGTAGCGGATTCTGCCTGCAACATCGTCTCCGGGGAGGACGGCACGTTTGCATCCGTTCCCATGAAGATCGTGGCGGAGAGGGAATATGTGGACGATGCCAACCTGGACGTGGCGCAGATGGTGGAGGATCTGAAGCAATATAAGGGAAAGTCCGGCTCCTCCTGTCCAAACGTTGGGGAGTGGCTGGAAGCCTTCGGCGATGCGGAGGAAGTGTTCGGCATCACCATTTCCAAGCACCTGTCGGGCAGCTACAACGCGGCGAGGCACGCCGCCGACACGTACATGTCCGAGCATCCGGCGAGGAAGGTGTTCATCTTCGATTCTCTGGCCACGGGGCCGGAAATGATGATGCTGGCAGAGAAGATCCGTCAGTGCGAGGACGCGGGGGACGATTTCGAGACCACCAAGGAAAAGGTGCTGGATTACCACAACCATCTGCACACCCTGTTCTGCCTGGAATCCATGAACAACCTGGCAAGAAACGGTCGGGTGAACATTGCCGTGGCGAAGATCGCCGGGATGCTGGGCATTCGGGTGGCGGGAGAGGCCAAGGGCGGCCAGGTCGCCCCGGTGCATAAGCCCAGAGGACTGCGAAAAACCACTCAGATGCTGGTGGATATGGTAAAAGAGCGGGGCTTCCGGGACGGCGGATATATCCGCGTCGCCCACTGCTTCGCCGAGGAAGCGGCGGCGGATTTCCGGGAAGCGCTGCTGGCCGAGTTCCCCAATGCCCGCTTTATGCTGGAGCCGACGACGGCTCTGTGCAGCTACTATGCGGAGGTGGGCGGCCTGATCATCGGCTTTGAGGGCGCGTTCAATACCCACAACGACAACCGACTCTTTTGACCCCGATATCTTGACCGGCGCGGCAATTTTGCCGCGCCGGCATTTTGCGCTTTCCCGGTGGTGGAAAAATACCTTGGGATGTGCTATAATAGGGCGCAGTTATGATTTTGGAGGTAACGTATGCTGCCGGAAGCCTTTTTGGAGCGCATGAAGCGCCAGCTGGGAGACGAATATGAAAGCTATCTTGACAGCCTGAACCGCCCCCGGGCGGTGGCGCTGCGGTTCAATCCCCTGAAGGGGGAAATTCCGCCGCTGCCCTTCGTGGGGCAGCCGGTGCCGTGGGAACCGATGGGGTACTATTACGACCCGGCTGCCCGACCCGGCCTGCACATTTTTCATGAGGCGGGGGTCTACTATCTTCAGGAGGCCAGCGCCATGGCGCCGGTGGCGCTGCTGGGCCCGAAGCCGGGGGAGCGGGTCTGCGACCTGTGCGCCGCACCCGGCGGCAAGACCACCCAGATCGCCGGACGGATGATGGGGCAGGGCTTTTTGCTCTGCAATGAGATCAATCCCAAGCGGGCGAAAATTCTCTCCCGGAACATCGAGCGCATGGCCGTTGCCAACGCCCTGGTGACCAATGAGCATCCGGCCACCCTGGCGCAGCGGTTTGCCGGGTTCTTCGACCGGGTGCTGGTGGATGCGCCCTGTTCCGGGGAGGGAATGTTCCGGAAGGAGGAGGCCGCCGTCACGGATTGGAGCCAGGAGACCGTGGAGATGTGCGCCCGGCGGCAGGCGGAAATCCTGAATTCCGCCGCAGCGCTGGTTCGTCCCGGCGGGCATCTGGTGTACTCCACCTGCACCTTCTCCCCGGAGGAGGATGAGCAGGCAGTGGCGCGGTTTTTGGAAAAGCATCCGGAATTTATCCCGGAAACCGTGGACGCGCCCTGGTTCGCGGCCGGGGAGAACGGGAGCTTCCGTCTGTGGCCCCATAAGCTGCTGGGGGAGGGACATTTTGCCGCCGTACTGCGTAAGATGGAAGGCAGCGAAGAAAGCGCTGCCATCCCTGCCGGAGAAAAACTCCCCAAGACCTGGCAGTCCTTTGCGGAAGCCTTGCATATCCGCCTGCCCGATGGGAAGACGGTTACATTCGGAGATACCCTGTACTGGGCGCCGCCTGACATGCCGGACATCCGGAAGCTGAAAGTCCTCCGCCCCGGCCTGGAACTGGGGACGGTGAAGAAAGACCGCTTCGAGCCTGCCCACGCTCTGGCGCTTTGGCTGAAGGCCTGTGAAACCCAACAGGATTACCCGGCGGACGCTCCGGAGATAAGCGCTTATCTCCGGGGGGACGTGGTGCCGTCGAAGCAAAAGGGCTGGTGCCTTGTCTCGGCGGAGGGCTACTCCATCGGCTGGGGAAAGGGCGACGGCCGGGTGCTGAAAAATCATTATCCGAAGGGATTGCGGCGGTAATGGAGGGAGTTTCACAGAGAAAAACTTCTGAAAATTCCCTCCCGGCAATGGTACTTTACAAGATTCGCTTTGTATGGTACAATATTCTAGCCTAAATGCGACGATTGACGAATCCAATCACAAGGAGAGGATATTCCTTGGCAAGATATGAAATCAACGGCGGTCATCCCCTGAACGGTACCGTCACGATCAGCGGCGCGAAGAACGCGGCCGTGGCGATCCTGCCCGCCGCCCTGCTGGTCAGCGGCAAGTGCCGGATCGAGAATGTTCCCAATATTTCCGATGTCCGGATTCTGCTGAGTATCCTCGACGGAATGGGCGCGAAGCTTGCTTCCCCGGAGCCCGGCGTGGTGGAGATCGACTGCACGGACATTCAGTGCAGCGAGCCGGATCAGCAGCTCGTCCGCAGAATGCGTGCCAGCTATTATCTGATGGGCGCGCTGCTGGGGCGGTTCGGCAGAGCCCATGTGGCGCTGCCCGGCGGCTGCAATTTCGCCTCCCGTCCCATTGACCAGCACATCAAGGGCTTCCTGGCGCTGGGCGCGGACGTGGACGAGACGGAGGAGTATGTCGCCCTGACCCCCGGTCAGGAGGGACTCCACGGCGGTCGGATCAGTCTGGATATGGCGTCCGTGGGCGCGACCGTCAACATCATGCTGGCGGCGACCCTGCTGCCCGGTCAGACCATCATTGAAAACGCGGCGAAGGAACCCCACATCGTGGATCTGGCCAACTTCCTGAACACCATGGGCGCGCGGATTACCGGCGCAGGCACGGACACCGTGAAAATCCGGGGCGTCAACGCCCTGCGGGGCGGTACCTACGCCATCATTCCCGACCAGATCGAGGCAGGAACCTACTTAGCCGCGGTCACGGCTGTGGGCGGCAACGTGCTGGTGCAGAACGTGATTCCCAAGCACATGGAGTGCATCACCAGCAAGCTTCAGGAAATGGGCGCGAAGATCATCAATTATGACGATTCCATCCGCATCATGCGCACGGGAAAGCTGCGGCAGACCACGGTCAAGACCCGTCCCTACCCCGGCTTCCCAACGGATATGCAGGCGCAGGTCTGCGTGTGCATGGCGCTGGCGGGAGGAACCAGCCGCCTGACGGAAAGCGTCTATGAGACCCGGTTCTTCGGCTACTGCACCGAGCTGGAAAGCATGGGCGCCAGCATCCGCATCAGCGGAAAGACCGCGACGGTCTCCGGCGTCGATCACCTTACGGGCAGCACCGTTTTTGCCCACGATCTGCGGGCGGGCGCGGCGCTGGTCATTGCGGGTCTGGCGGCCAGAGGCACCACCTTTGTGGAGCATATTCATTTCATTGAACGGGGCTACGAGAACCTGGTGGAGAAGCTCCGGGCGCTGGGCGCGGATATCTGCCGGGTGGAGGATGAATCTTAAGGCAGCACCGCACAATTCGGCAAGAAGTCTCAGCCAGAATTTTTGCCCCAATTCAAAGTTCCAAAAATGGAGGAATACTGTATGTACCCGCAAGGGGTATGCCGCATCCGTAAGCCAGCTTGCGCTGGCAACGGCTGCGCAATATTTCCCGTTTTTGGAACTGCGGAAGTGGGGTAAAAAGGCGGCTGAGACTCGAAGACGCAATTGCGCGGTGCTGCCTTAAGCGTTCTTTAGGCGGCTCTGAGCCTGTTCAGAGCCGCTTTTTGACAAGTTTCTCATGGCGGATTTGGTATGATGAAGTCGATACGAAACCAGAGAAAGGAAGTACATATGATGAAGCGATTTGTTTTGCACATTCTGGCGGCCTTCTTGCTGCTGACGATCCTTGCCCCCCAGGGCTTTGCCACGGAAGCGGACACGCCCACGGAGAGCTGCGGCGACGGACTTACCTGGTCGCTGGAGGGCAATACCCTGACAATTTCCGGCAGCGGCGCCATGAAGGACTTTGAAGGCGGCGCGCCCTGGTCGGGCAGCGCAGACCGGATTCACACCGTTGTCCTCACCGGCGGCGTGACCACCGTGGGCGCGGGGGCGTTTACCGGTTACGAAAATCTCACAGCGGTGGATTTCGGAAGCTCCCTGAAGGAGATCGGCGAAAGCGCCTTCCAGGGCTGCGAGGGGTTGACGAAAATCTCCCTCCCTGCCTCCTTCCGCCGGTTCGGCGCAAGCTCCTTTGAGGGCTGCACCAACCTGACGGAGGTCTATTGCAGCGGCGGTATGCCCTCCTTCAACGCCAACTGCCTGTGGAACGGCAATACCATCACCATCTACTGCCCGGTGAACAACATCTGGCCGAGCGAGTACGTGGAGGAGCTGGAAACCAATTTCCACGGCCGCCTGCAAGTGCTTACCGCCAACGGCTCCGACCCCTATCATTTTGAGGGCGAAGTCCAGGTAACCTCCCGGCCAACGGAGACGACGGCGCCGCCCGCCACGCAGCCTGCGACCGAGCCGCCCATCG
>ERZ791802.2696-NODE-2696-length-10149-cov-3.194472_pt1 | contig 10149 bp, 3 predicted proteins | sample MGYA00510308_ERZ791802 | MGnify/ENA primary metagenome ERZ791802 (study PRJEB30046, sample SAMN00792028) | human gut metagenome | study: EMG produced TPA metagenomics assembly of the A metagenome-wide association study of gut microbiota in type 2...
TTAAGCTATAAAGAAATATAAAGTATTTACATGAAAAAAATTTATATTTTATTTTCTTTAAAGATATTCTAAATGACTTTAGATTTCTGAAATAGCTATATGTACGATTATTTACAATACAACTTATGCTATTCATTCCGTTATGTACACAAATGATACCACAAACTGATCAGAGTGACCAGTCACTTATTCAGAAAATACTGAATTGACAACATTTTCTGTAATTTCCTCTGCAGCTTGATCAATGACATCACACTCTTGAACCGCCTTGTCTACTACCTCATCAACTAACTGATCCATAGCTGTTTCTGCTGTATCAAATTCATTTTTCTTTTCTCTATCTGATTTACTAAATTTTATAATACGTTTTATCATAAGACTTTTCCTCCTAAATAGTAAAAGATGTGATACCCACTGGGTATCCCATTACATTACAATGTTGAATCATTTAACTGTATTTCAGATAAAACACCATCAGTAAAAATAAATTCAACTTCCTGATCATAATTTTTATTTAAATAATACGATAATGTTGAATAACTATCTGTAGCTACACCATAAGAGTAATCTGCATCTCCCATAATAGTAATAACATCATCATGAGTCATTCCGTAAGTTACTCCATTTGACATTGTTACATTTAAATTAGGGTTACAGTACTCTTCTCTGATAAGGTCAATAGTAGCTAATTCACATTCCGATAATTTCTTTGCTTCATTAGACTTATTTTTAAATCTAAAGTATACATAATTTGAAGTTGATCCCTGAGCATAAGCTATTTCTATCTCACCTAAACTTGATGCATTAATCACAGTATCTTTATAAGGTTCAAGATCGAAACCAAATTCTAGTGCAGTTTCATAACTAATAGGCCAAGTGTAACTCTTTCCATTTACAGAAAAGCCAAGTAGATCCAAACTGCCTGTAGAATTTTTATTTTCTGTAATTAATTCAGTAGATGACTCCACATACTCAGTGGTATCTGTATTTATTTCAGATGTTTCCTCTGTAGTTAATACAGATGTATCTTCAGTATCACCAACCACGTTGTCATAATCTGGATTTGGATCTGTATTATTAATTGTGTCAGTAGCTTGAGTTAATTCCCCTTCTTCAGAAGAAATAAAATAATAGCTACCTCCCATTTCGATAACAGCAACTTTAGCTTGTTGTACATAATAACTTAAATTTGTACCATCATTAACAGATAATGTTATACTAACATTAACATCCCAAGCATCTTTTACAAATAGCTTTGCAACACCTTTAGCACTCTTATCTTTTAATGATTTTAAGTCAGATTTAGAATAACTCTTTGTATCTTCTACTGTAATCTTTACAATTTCTATACCACTTGCTGCTCTTGTAGCAGCCATCTCATCTAAATCTCCGACAACATCTTTTACTGTACCAGACCCTTTAGGAAGTAACTGTTGTAATGCTTCCTCATCTTTATCTTTTATTGCACTAAAGTATCCTTTAGCTACAGATTCCGGTGAATCTCCACCGGCGCTGCCAAAATAAGCATGCAAACCTAGCATAGCTACTCCTAGCAGCAATACTACACAGCATATAGCAATAATTACTACTTTTAATGTTTTAAAAGAGTGTGCCTTCTGTGGTGGTACTGGTGGCATAGGTCCAGGTGCAAATTGATAATTCATATTACTTGTATAATTTGCATTGTTGTGTGAATCTCCTCCATTACTCCAATTCTGTTGCATTTGCTGATGGTTATTACCCCAATTCTGATTTTCCATAAATTTCCTCCTATTTCTTCTTATTAATTGTAACTACTTGCTAATTGCTCAACACATTAGCAAGTCGCAATCTTTCCTTTCAATTTAATTAATTTCTCAGAGCTGTGCTAATTGTGCTTATTCACCTCAACATAAATAACAAGGGTAGCTTTTACACTACCCCTGCCCAATTTAGCCTAATTGACTAGGCTCTTTTCTTAATTCTGATAGTAAAAGTAATACCCAGAGTTAAAAGAACTGCAGCACAAATCAACCAAATAATTGGTCTAGAATCTCCAGTCTTAACATCTGCTCTTACAAATACAGTCTGATCTTTCGAAGATAAATCATAATGCTCAGCAATAAGATGGTCCTTATCAATAGTATCACCCTCATAGACTCTTTCTACAAAAACAATACTGTGATCTTCATAACCAGTTGTATCAATCTTTACCTTTGCTTCAAAAGTACCAGAAGTAAACTTCTTATCCTTTAAAGTAAATGTATCAACGACTTCTGCCTTACCGCCTTCAAAAGTTACAAGTTCTTTTGTATCTTTATCTACAGCACTAGTTACTACTGTGTATTTACCCTTAGGAAGCTTACTGTAAGATAACGTATCCTTAACATCTACTACAGATTCCTTAGGTAATTCTTTCTCACCATTACAATCAGCATAGGTATTTAATGATGGGTATGATACAGTCTGGGAGTCATCCTCTAAATCACAATGTGACCAAACTTCAATATCATTGTGGTATAAATTCTCAAAAACAACTACCTCATCACCGGCTAATGCTGTTGCATCAAACTCATATCTTAAAGTTACAGTTGAGTCAGCAGACTTAGCAACAAATGTCTTTTCAGCGGTTACTTTCTTACCATCAACTAAAAATGGTTTCTTGGTTCCCTTGACCATTAAGTATCCCTTAGCTACATAAGTTTCACCCGGAATAAGACCTTTATTAACTACTTTATCAAGGATAACTCTCTTCTTAGTGGCTAATCCTACATGTGCCCCAGTCTTTGAATCAGTTGCTGTTGTGTGACCTGTAACAGGAGTTACAGTCTGATCAACATCCTTCCAATTCTCATGCTTAGCAATAACTTTTCCATCATGCTTTAAGTATTCAAAGCACACAATAGTGTCATATGAACCATCCTTGTTTGCTAAACCAGCTTTATTTCCATTGAAATTATAAGGAACCTTTATATCCATTTCTTCTGCAGTTGCAGTGAATTCCTGAGAATTCTTGACTTCCTTACCATCAACTTTAAGCTGTGTTTTCTTAGTCTGATTCTTTAAGAAGCCTTCAAGTTCATACTTTTCACCAATAGTTAAACCAGTTAAGTGAACTAAATCTGTCAAATTAACATCATCATCATCAATAACGGTATTGTGTGACTTAGTGTCATCATCAGTTAATGAAGTTGTAATATCTGAAACTCTGACAGTCTGCCAATCATCACTAAGATCTGCATGAGTAGCTACTACTTTATCCTTCCAGTATACATCCTCAAATACAGTAATTTCTTTATCTCTTAAGTATTTTGTATTTACTTTAAAATAAACATAAACTACGTCATTTGCGGTCTTAGCTGTGAAGGTAGTACTTGAAATTTGCTCCTTACCATCAATTAAAAATGGCTTTCCAGTCTCCCTATCCATAAGAATACCTTTAGCTGTATACTTTTCTCCAGAAATAAGATTATTTACAACAACTTTATCCTGAATAGTTACATCTTCATCTGCAGGTAAAGAATGAGATCCTGTCTTCTTATCAGTAGCTGTAGTTCCGATAGTTGGAATGTATACTGTCTGATTAGCATCCTCAATATCCTCATGCTTTGCTACAATCTTATCTTCAAACTTCAAATATTCATAACAAACAATAGGTGCATACTCTCCACTTTCTTTACAGAGTCCAGATTTTGCTAAATCGAAACTAAACTTAACCTCTGTCTTTCCAGTTTCATCTGCTGTAAAACTATTTGTACCGGTAACCTTTTCTCCATCAACAGTGATAAATTCTTTTGTTTCATAGTTCATAAGAAAACCTTCAACATCAAACTTGTCACCAAGATTTACATTACCATAGTCTACAGTATCAACAAGATTAACAGTATCTCCAATGCAAACATTCTTCATTAAAGTTTCTGCATCAACTAATGATGTATGAATTACCGGGATCTTAATTGTCTGCTTAACATCTGTTAAATCAGTATGTTCAGCAACTAAAGTATCTCCTGAGTATAATTCCTCAACAAAGACTAAATCACAGCCAAGCAAATCGTCTGTTAAAGGAATTGTTCTATCTACATCAACAGTACCGTCAACCTTATCAAGTTTTGTGTTAATACTCCACTTATCAATAACACTTGAATCAGATGCTTTGAGTAACTTACCTTTGACGGTATAGTCACCCGGAAGTGCATTCGAATAACTGAGCGTATCTTTAAGTGCAATATTACCATCTTCATCTACTACTGCGTAATGATTACCGGAAGTAATACAAATAGCCTCTGTAGTAAGCTGCATTACATGAACTGTCTGTCTTGCATCATTCAAATCGCAGTGTTCCATAATCTTCTGATCACCACACCACAATTCCTCATAAACTACGATATCTTTACCAGCTAAATCTGATAATTTTAATCCTGTAAATAGAACTGATTGTGTTTCAACACCTTTATCTCCAGAAGTAAATGGAGTTTCACCTGTTCCTAATACTTCTCCATCTTTAGTAACGATTCTGCCCTTAAGAGTAAATGCTGTATTAGGTTCAAGTCCCTGCATATTAACAGTATCTTTTACATCCTCATTATCTGTTGCATTAATAAGCTGATTTCCTGACTTTACATTTATTGCATCAGTTTCCATCATTCTGTATGAAGTTGTCTGATCGGCATTGTTAACATCAGCATCTTCTGCTAAAGTTGGTACTGTAATAGTGCCATCATCAGCAATACTCAAATCTCCTGTGCCATCGAGTAAGTATACAAACACATGTGTCTTCTTACCACCTAAGTTACTTGCATCTACTGTATAAGACATTTCAAGATTCTGTACTGCCTCATGAATACTCTTGTAATTAGCTGGTGCTGCTCCAGTAGTAAATGTCTTAGTTGCTGTAATCCACTTACCATCTGAATTCTTAATAGCTTTTGCATCATCACCAACAATAACTCCAGTTACAGTGTATGACTTTCTGTATGTTAAGTATGAACATGTAACTTTATCCTTAATTACCTGATTTTTACCAGCATTTAAGAATTCAGTTGCATCTGACACAATTTTAGGATTTGGTGCATTGTACACTGTTCCATTATTCTTATTGTAAGCAATGGTTGCACCATTCTCACTCTTAGAAGATACATTAATTGTAAATGCCGGCTCTAACTGATAGCCCTTATTTGCATCACATCTAATCTCTTCAATCGTGTATGTACCAGCAGGAACTGATCCTAAAGTAGAATCAACTGATGCATCCTTGCTAATCTTGTCATTTGCTGCTCCATAGAACCACAGATTCTCAGCAGTGTATGAAGTCTTATTAGCGTCATAATTTGAAGCTTTTGTACTCCACTTATTACCAGAGCGAGCTGCTGAATCAAATACACCATTAGCATCTGTAACTACAACATGCTCTTCGCCCTTATCTGAAGTGATCTTAAAAGCAACATTTGCCATAGCTTCTCCGGATTCCAGATCTCTCTTAGTAAATTTAAGATTGTATCTCTTTGGAGTTTCGTATAACGTAATTGCTTCAGCACTTGCCTCAAATGAGTCACTAATAGTATTTCCGTTTGACTTATTACCAATATAGAATTTAAGATCCTTTAAATCATCATCAGGCTTAAACCATCCAATAAGCTTAACACCTTTGATCGACATATCTCCATACTGGAAATTACCACTTGTTACATAATTTGTAGGTGCCTTTGTTTCCTCGATAGAAACAGTTGTGTATGCTGGGAACTGATAAAGAGCTGCATCTTTATCCCAATACTTTGCATAATTACCTGAATGACTAACTACATGAGTATCTTTTGTTACTCCAGTTGTGACATCCATATCTAATCTTGCTTCACCGCTAGAATCCGATTCAGCTACAAAGACAGCATCTGGATTTACTCCTGCTAATTCAGCTTCGGTGTAGTATTTGCCATCTTCAGTAGTTGCATTTTTCTTCTGAGTGTATACCTTTATGGTAAACTGTGCTCCAGAAAGATCATTTTCACTACTTAATGTACTACCATTCTTCTTATTGATTTCAAGTCTTAATGGGTCAGTTGCCATAGTTTCAGTACAAGTATAATCTGCTGTATAAAGAGCACTTGCTCCCGTCTTATCCTCTTTGTAGGAAATGCCTGTTCCGGATTTATTTATAAAGTCAATCATCACCGGAGCTACTGCTGTCCAACCAGGCATTACCTTAGTCTCTTTAAGTACATACTTACTGATTGGCAGCTTGGATACGTATTTACTTCCCTTATTTGGTATAATCTTTCCATATCCTGCAACAGTTTTCTCAGTCACTGATACTGGCTGTGTATTGCCATCATTGTCAATTACCCTAAATACCGCAATCGCATTTGCATCACTTGCTTTATCTGCTGAAGCTGCTGCATAAAGTGTAAACTCAGTACCAATAATTGGATAATCTTTGGTGAAATCCTTGTACTTAGAATTTACATTCTTCTTTACAGAAACTCTACACTCGTCTGCCTTATCGCCATGAACACCTGCATCGTTAGTTCCTTTAAAGCTAAAGGTGAGACTCTGATTTCCTACAGTGACTGTACTGCCCTCTGTAGTACAACTTCCATCTTTAACATAGTTTGCATAGATCGCCGGTTTGGAGATACAAGTCCATCCTGTATTTGCCCATCCATAATGTCCTGAAACATCTATCTGTATTGCAACATATGTTCCGTATGGGAGTCCTGTAATCCGATTACCAGAAATCTTGATTTCAGTCGCTGTAGAATAGTTACTGCCGGTAGAAGTTGACTTACCAATCTTGTAAGTAGGATCATCTTCCTCACGCTCATATGATGTGTTTGCAGCATAATTCAAGAAATACTGATTGTCTACCTTTACAACGCCATTCACACTGCTTTTTCCAGTCGTTGTAGCCGCTATACTCAATGTTGGCTTCGCTGTACCACTTGCATCTGTAGTAAAGGTTGCAATCTTTGCGTAGTGACCATTACTAATAGCGTCTGCAGCACCCTCACCATTTTCCTTAGCAACATAGTACAAATCAAAAGTATCTCCAGCCTTGGAGTAATTTGAGTTACCAGTTACATCAATTCCATAGTAGTTCTTTTCAAGTTCAATGGAAATACACTTTGGAGTATTTCTGAGTGTCTTTTCTGCCAATACTACATCTTCATCTTCATCACCTGTTACATGTACCCATTTCTCAGGTAAATTACCACCAGAGGTGTTTGTCGTTGCAATCTGCTCTCTAACATAATACCATCCTGGCTGCTTTAGAAGTAAATAACCATCAGCATCCATTCCGGTAGTGTGCTTACTATTAATAGCTAATGACTTAGTAGCGGTAATTGCACCATAAGCATTGTTCTCTACCCTTACAGTTGCCACCCAGTTACTAGCATTCGCTAATGCGTCCTTATTATTGTCACCACTTACTTTCCAAATCTCAAACTGTGCACCATTTCTTGGATAGTAATTTGTACTTACAAGGTTGTTGCCTGTCGCTACAAGCTTATTTACTCTCAGTTTGTAGTCAATGGATTTATCCTCAACCTTAAATGTGGCATAGCTGACGTAAGTGGTACCATTTTGTACAGTGCCTCCGGCATCATAATTTGCTCCAGAATTGGTATCCGATCCACCACGATAAATTCCTATCTTATCCCAATTACTTCCATTCTTTCTAAAGAAGTAAACACTTGAACTCGTCTTTGTTGAAGTACTTGTATCAACTGCATAAACAGCATAAATATTCTTATCCTTTACAAGACCTGCGTCTCCTAGAGTCTTTGCACCATCTGCTCGCAAAGCATGACCACCTGCAGAGCAATTACCACCCTGTAACTTAGACTGTTCGCTAAAGAAGTACACATAACCTTTGCTTATTAAGGAATTTGTCAGAGTGTAACTACCATCAACCTTACCAAATCCTTTTTCATTTACTTTAATTCTTGCATAATTCCTATTTTTATCTTCTGGTAAACAACTGGATTTATCATAAACTGTTGCACTACCGCCAGCACCAGATAAAGTACCGCCAGATTTAGCATATGTTGAAATATTCTTTGTAGCATAAGAAGTACCATTGTAACTCATACGGAATAACTTCCAAGCACCGTCATCAGAAGCTGCGTCACTTACAGAATCATAAATACCATAAATAACTCCAGTAGGTGAAGCTGTTCTTGCCTTGCTTGCTGATGCATCTACAACCTTTTTAAGAGATACATATGCATAAGAAGTACTTATACTGTAATCAAGCTTTATTGTGGCTGCATAAGACACAGGATTTGCCATAAAGAAACAATCCTGTACTGTGTTACCTCCATCAGTTTCCCCTGTATGCACCTTGTAAAAATCCTGTCCGGTTTTAGTTGCCGCTAAGGTGATAACAGCAGTACCTGCCTGTGCCTCAGTACCGCTCTTTCTGGTAATTCTCAAAGTACCAGTACCCATCTCAGTTTTATGTGGAATAACTGTAGTCCAAGTGCTAGATCCGCTCTTCTTAAACTCTAAAGTCCAATTACTGCTTACAGCACTGGTAACTTTAAAAGTATTAGAATCTACTGCATGAATAGGAATATCAACATGATTCTCTTCATTTACTTTGTACTTTTTACTAACCGTGCTTTTTACAGGTGAACTCCTAATATCCGGCTCAGAATCTCCCACATAAATCAGTGCTTTATCTGAAGTCAAAGGAAGCGTCACCTTTTGTGCTGCATTATAAAGTTCATCACCATCAGATGCCCCATTTAATGTATTATTAGCTTTTTGTACAGCTAGTTTAATTTGATGAGCTTCATACCCTGAATGCTTGCTGGCATAGTATAAAACTTTATTGAGATTGGCTTTATCACTTTTAGAAAGTCTACATTTGTATGTTCCATTCTCGTGATACATTGGGGCACTAGCTCCATGAGAACCACAATAAATTCTGGCAACAGTGTTATCGCTTACAGGAAGTTTACTTGCTAGATAATAATGCTCATAATCATCTACACCAGTTCTGTACATATAATACCATTTACTTGTATCATATACAGCCTGTGCGTGAATAGTTGGTTCAAAATCAACGCTAGCCAATCTAGCTGCAAATGTCCGAACCAATGCAAATGTGCTAAAGAAGCGTGCATAACTTACATCACTTGGCGTTGCTACAAGCTCCTCTTCTGTTGTTGCTTCAGAAGTTTCCTCTGAAGTAGATGAAGCCACTTCGCTTGTATTCTCTGTTGTAACTTCTGTAGTGTCTCCGGAAGTTGCAACTTCGCTAGTATTCTCAGAACTTGTATCTGTCTCAGAACTTGCATCATCTGGTGTTGCTACAATTCCAATAGCCTCATTAGTTGTTGCTTCAGTAGGAAGTTCTTCTAATCCAACTTCAACTTTCATTGGATTATCAGCAGAATCCCAACCAGACTTTACATTGAAATCTTCTGCCTTTTCTGTCCACTTGAAACCAATTGAACTAACGTCATCACTAGACTTCCACAGATTCTCTTCTGCTCGATAGAAATAAGAACCTACCTCCAGTTTCTCACAATGTAAATAAGCATTGCTTCCTGCTGCATTTAATTCCTCTGGATCTTTAAATACTAAAGGCTTTCCATCAGAATCAACATATGATTTACCATTCCAAGAAAGGACAAAGTTGACTACTTCATCCATACATTCTTTATCCCGGTAAACCTTGTATTCTACTCCAGTATAATTCTTATCATCACTGTCTTTTGTTTTGAGTGTGATAATACTTGAATCCACATCAGCATCAGTTGGAGTAGCTGTCTCTAATGCTAATGCTCTCTCCTCTTTAGATACTCCACTAAAGAGGTTGATTCCAATCAGTGTGCATGCTATTACTGCAAGTAAAGCGGCAAACAATGCAAACTTTTTACTTTTGATCTTACTCTTCATAGATCTTTAACCTCCTTGAAATAAAATATGTATATTTATTGCAGCTCGAGCCGCTTGCAATCATAGTAACCACCTCCTAGAATTAATATTTATGTCTCAAAAACTAGTGTGCTCGATAAAGTGCCTAACCTAAAGTCAGGCATAAAAATAGAGTAGCCTTTTACAGCTACCCTACCTGACCATATATTTCAAGGATTCTGCCTATTTCATGGCATAAAAATAGAGCAACCTTTTACAGTTACTCTACCTGTTTGTTTATTAATAATTATT
>ERZ791802.2705-NODE-2705-length-10124-cov-8.468766_pt1 | contig 10124 bp, 4 predicted proteins | sample MGYA00510308_ERZ791802 | MGnify/ENA primary metagenome ERZ791802 (study PRJEB30046, sample SAMN00792028) | human gut metagenome | study: EMG produced TPA metagenomics assembly of the A metagenome-wide association study of gut microbiota in type 2...
CGCTGCCCAGCAGCTCCATGCCGGTCAAACTGTCCCCGTTGGGCGCGGCGGCCAGCAGGAAATCCGCCCCAGCGTAGAATGCGGCATAGCGTTCCAGGTAGGAAAGGTTCGCCCCCTCCTGAATCACGCCGTCCGGAGGCAGATACCTCCGGCGAAGGGCGGCGAATTCCCCCCGGGAAACCGGGCGCAAAGCCACCGCTTCCCCGGCGTCGCAGGCAAATTCCGACACGGTGCAGCAGTCCCGAAAGCCCATGCGGCCGTACATTTCCCGAAGACCACCGTTTTGCGGCATCAGCAGCGCCCCGTCATAGCCCCGCTCCGTCAGACAAGCAGCGGTGTCCGCCATCAGGGTGCGGCAAAGCCCCCGGTTCCGAAAATCCGGGTGGGTGGCCACGGCGTAGAGATAGGCAAATTTCTGTCCCCGGAATTCTGCGTCAAACCAGTAAAGGGCGGCGGCCACGTTCCCGTTTTCCGCCGCGCAGCGACAGCGCCGGGGGGAGTAGCCACTGGCAAAAAAGCCCGCGATCAATTCCTCCGGATCCCCGAAGGCCAGACGCCAGAGCGTCCGCAGCCAGGCTTCCTGATTGCCGGTGGGGTAGTTAATCTCCATGGAAATCCTCCGCCAGATATGCCCATGATTTCTCCACCATGTGGTGGGGGTTGTAGGACAGCTTGGCCTTGCGAAGTCCCGCTAACCCTACGTCGTCTTCCCGGTTCAGGTAGCGCAGCTCGGGGTATTTGAGCCGCAGATACCGGGCAAATTCGCAGTTTATGGCGGCGTAAGCGCCCTCCACGTCCTCCCGGGCTTTTTCAAAATGAATGTCGAAGGTGTCCGACCACAGGCGGCTTCCCATGGTCAGGGCGAGAATTTCCCCGTCCTCCAGAAGCACGGCGCCTTCCATTTTCAGACCCTCATAATGCCGGAACGCCCGGGACAGGGCAATGCTTTCCAGCATGTAATCCCCCGCCGGGTCTGCCTGCATCCGGGCGCGGTACCAGTCGCTGACCATATGCTGGGCAGCGGAAAAATTGTCGTGGATCAGGGTTTGCAGCTCGAACCGGGGGTGCTCCGCCCGGAAGCGGTTGACGTGGTTCCGCTTTTTCTGGAACTTCCGACCTTTCAGATCGGCTAAGTCGTCCACGGAATAGACGTAGTCGAAGCCGTCCCGGTCGGTGCGGTAGAGGAATCTGTCGGGGAACCAGCCTTGCAGCTCCGCCTGGTCGGCCTGGGTCATGCTGACGATGCGGCACGGGATCCCCCGCTGTTTGGCGTCGAGGAGAATTTCTTCGATCACGGCGCGCTTGTCCCCGTCGCCGATGGGGTAGGGATAGACGCTCCGGCCGTTAAAGTGGGAGAAAAAGGCCACACAGCCCCGGGTAAACACCAGCTGCTGCCGTCCCCAGAGATAGAGATTGGCGAAGGAATATTCGCATCCTCTGGGCGGGCAGGCAAATAAAATGCGCTCATAGTCGTCCTTCTGGGACAGCTGGGGGCGCTGAAAATCGAACATGGTTACACTTCCTTTATCAGTGGGTATCATACCACAGGTTTCCCCAAAAAACAAGAATAGAAACGCAAGAATTCTTGACTTTTGACGGAAAATGTTTTATACTGTATCCGTATTTTTATATATCTGTATACCCTCGCTGCGGGGGGCGGGACACTTAGAGACAGGGGGGCGAAGGAATGCGCGTACATAGAAATTTCCGGCGGCTGACTGCGGTTTTGCTTTCGCTGGCGCTTCTTTGCGGCATTGCTGCCCTGCCTGCCGGCGCCGCGTCTGCGGACGAACCGGTGCGTGCGGGCATTCCGGAAAACGCGGTTCCCGGTGAGATCAAGATCACGACCTATGCCGTGCCGAACGAGGCGCAGAGGGCGAGCCTGCGGGAGGACGCGGCCGGACAGGCTCCCGCCGGATTTGTCTTTTACGGCTGGTTCGTAACGGGCGAGAAAGGAAGCTTCGCCGTGGCCGACGGCGCGCTGGAAAACTGGCTCTGCGAGATCTATGCCGACATGGCGCAGGACGAGGATTGCAGACTTGTGCTGCAATACCTGTATGTCCCCGCGGAGGCAGAACCCCCGGCAGAACCGACGGCGGAGACGCAGACCGTGGAGGAAACGGCTCCCGAAGCGACTGAGGAAGCCGACGAGGAACTCCCGGAGGAGACCCAGAGCGAGGAAAAGCAGGTCATCTCCACCGTCCCGCAGTATTTTCAGAACGACTACCCCTATACCATGTATGGCAGCGGCACCATTATGACCAGCGGATGCAGCATCGTTTCTCTGGCCATGGTGGCAAGCTACATGGCCGACCATGCATACACCCCCGATGAGCTGGCGCACTATTTCGGCGGGCGGGCGATCAACAACATTGCCCGGCTGGAATACGGCAACAAGATGCTTCAGCTTGCCTGCAGGAAGGCGGAAAACTGGCACGTTGTCTACAAGGCGCTCCAGGAGGGGCAGGTCGCCATCGTGCTGATGAACCATAACTCCATCTTCACCAATTCCCAGCACTTCATCGTCCTCGCCGGCATCAATGAGAACGGGAAGATCATCGTCAACGACTCCAACCGGGACAACTATGACTTCTGGCAGCTGAAAAAGGGCTTTGCCGAAGGCTTTGAACCCGAGGACATTCTGCTGGGCTATGACGGCGCGTGGATCTACGACAAGAGCGCCATGCCGGAGGAACCCTTCATTTACTACGAGGAGGAACCCGAGCGGGGCGAGCCCCGGTATTCCGATATTGCGCTGAGTCAGGATGACATTAAGCTCTTGGCGAAGGTCGTCTGGGTGGAAGCCCAGGGCGAGTGCGCCGAAGGCCAGCAGGCCGTCGCGGAGGTGGCGCTGAACCGAATCGCTTCCGGTGACTTCCCCAATAATCTCCATGACGTGATCTACGGACAGGGGCAGTTCCGCTCCGTCCCCCGCCTGGACAAGGCGGAACCCTTCCAGGCGCAGTACGAGGCCATTGAGAGGGCGATCTACGGCCCCTACATTTTGCCGAAGGAAGTGGTGTATTTCGCCACAAAGCCCACCAACAGCAACGTCTGGGGACAGATCGGCGGACATATCTTCTGCTACGGAAACGACTACATTGCCGCGGAAAAATAGGAAAGAACGAAAATGACAGTAACCCCCGCCACGTGGCACGACCGCATGGCGGGGGTTTCATACTATTTCTCGATAAAATGGTTAACACCATTTTATCCTGCGAATTCTTCGCAGGCCGCCGGTAGCGGCGAGAAATGTATGGACTTACGTTTTTTGCGGCTACGCCGCTGGCTGCTGAAACAGCAGCCGAATAAAACGGTTTTTAACCGTTTTATTGAAAACTAGTATCAGTCTGCCAAAGCCACCTGTTGCAAGATTCCCGAACCTTTCCGGGGTCGTGGAGTTGATGATTCTTCTCTGGCACGCTATACTGTCCTTGCGTTTCGGCGTTTTTCATAGCAGTTTAATTCTAACGCAAAAAACCACATCAGCCAAGCCCTTTCGGGATGGTTGATGTGGTTTTTTCATGGGCGTATTTTGCAGCGCACCCTTTTTCCGCATTATGGCATCTCCGGATTTTCCGCCGGGGAGACGGTGTAGGGCTGCGCCGTCGCGCCCTCCGGAAGCAGCTTGGCCATGACCACCAGGCGCTGGTTGCCGGTTTTTGCTGTGTCGTATTTCCGGCAGCAGGTGGAAAGGGTCAGGACGGTGTCGCCCTCCGAGAAGGTCACGCCGTCAAAGTTCAGCCAGTTTTTCCGGGCGACCGTCCGGTAAAATTCCGTCAGCTCGCTTCCTGTGGGATTGGGGGCAATGTAGTCGAACGCGATGTCCGTGATGAACAGCGCCGTGATCTGGAAAACCAGGTCTTCCCCCGCCACGGAGAGGTAGATGTAGGGATGCTTTTTTACGTAGTCCGCGTCCATGTACCGGTAGAGCTTGGTGAGCTTAGGGCCGTTGGGGTCGCAGTTGCTGGCGGAATGACCGAAAATCGTGGTATTGGCGTCCAGCTTGTCCCGGCCGCCGAACTTGTTTTCGCAGTGGGCGTAGTAGCAGCCCCAGGTGCTGTACTTGCCGTCCTCGCCCAGCCACAGGTAATGGCCGTTGTCCTCCGCCTGCATCACAGGGTCGTCCACCTCCGCGCCGGGGATGTACAGCCATGCCACGGTGTCGGCGTTTTTCTTTTTGGCCGCGGCCAGCGCCGACTGCCTGTCCACGGTAGGGATGACCTCCCCCACGGGAACCGTGGGGGGATGGGTCTCGGTTTCGATGGGGGCGCTCTGGGTGTCCCCGGCGGCTGGGGCGGTGGTGGGAGGAACGGAGGGTTCCTCCCCGCGGCAGCCCCTGACCGCGATCAGCAGGGCGGCGATCACCGCGACCGCCAGGACAAGGCAGCAAATTTTGATGACGTTTTTCTTCATAAGCTTGTCTCCTCGTGCGCTTCGCGGGCGCACGAAACGGGATGGGCGTTACGCCACATAGTATTCGCCGGTGACTTCGTCCACCATCACGCCGGTCTGGGGATTGCCGTTGGCCTTCATGAAGGTGACCTCGATGGTGTGGTTTTCGGTGACGTTCTCGAAGGTGTAGGATTTCACCGCACCGATGCTCACGCCGTCGATCTTCACGTTGGAGATGGCGTAGCCGCTGTTCGCGGCAATGGTGAAGGTCTGGCTGCCGCCGTGAAGGACGTCAACATTGCCGGAGGGCGTGATGGAGCCGTGGCTGCCCGCCGTGGCCTTGACGGTGTAGACCGGGCGCTCGTCGACGGTCAGCTTGCCGTCCGCGAAAACGACGGTGTAGTTGTCGTTGGGGGCGGTCAGCCCGCCGGCGCGGATAATGACCTTACCGACCTTCGTCGTGTCGGGGGTGATCTCCGTTCCGGAAGCGTCCACGTAGGCCAGCTTGATACCGCCGGTCAGCGCATCCTCGCCGAACATGGCGCTGACGGTGTAGTCCTTGCCCAGCGCGGGCTTGCTCAGGTCGGGAGCCTTGTCGCCGGTGTAAATGCGCTTGTCCAGCGCCGTGACCGTGACACGCGCTTTGCCGATGGTGACGGTGAGACTGTAGATTTCCGAGTCGCGGTGGTTGCCGTCGCCCTCGACCATGTAGTACACGGTGTAGGTGCCGGCATTCGCGGCCTTGGGAAGAGCCTCCGTGACCCCGCCGCTTTCACCCAGGCGGTATTTCAGCTTGCCGCCGAGAGCCGTCCCGGTGGTGACGAGGGTCTGCTCGCCGCCGTTGTAAACAAGGCCGGTGTTCGCCCCGGGGGCGGTCTTGACGTCGGAAGCGGCCTTGCCGATCTCGAAGGTGGTGCCGCCGCTGACGGTGTAGTTGCCGCCTGCCTTGTTCCTGACGGTCACGGTGGCGGTGCCCGCGTTCACGTTGTCCTTATAGGAAACGTCGTATTCCTCCGGGCTGATGACCGTGTCGCCGTCCTTCACAATGACGCCGGGCTTCAGCGGGTCGCCGGTGTAGGAGAGGGAATCGCCGCTGACCGTCACGGTGGCGGTCACGGCCTTGGGGGCAACGGTCACGGTGACGGACGCAGGCTGGGTGTCCGTATGGTTGCTGTCGCCCGCGACCTTGTACCAGACGGTGTATTCCCCGGCGTCCGTGCCGGTGGGGACGGTCTCGGAGTAGGCACCGTCCTTGCTGAGACTGTAAAGAAGCTTGCCGTGGGCGGTGGAACCCGCATTGACCAGCGCCTGGGCGTTGCCGCTGTAGATCAGGCCGTCCATGGCCGTGGGCGCGGTATACGCCGGCGCGACGGGGGAAATGGTGACGGAAACCGTCCCCTCCGCCGGGAGATAATTGACCGGATCGTCGGGGGTGAAGACAATGGTCTTACTGCCGGTGTCGGTCGCGTTGGTGATCGCCTGACCGGCTTTCCAGCTCCACGTACCCGGCACATCCTTGCCGTCAAAGGCGGCGCGCTTGCCGGTGACCGCGCTGACGGGAATTCCCGCGCCGGTGTAGTCCACGGTGATGCTGTCCGGCAGGGTCAGAATGGGGGTGTCCCGCTCCGTCAGGGTGAGATTGACCGTGACGGCGGCGTCCTCGTAGTTCTTGGAGCGAACCAGAAGGGTGAAGGTGATGACGTCGCCGGGGGCAACGCCCTCCGCCAGCGTGTAGGTGATCGCGCCGGTGTTCACGTCAATGCCCCAACCGTCCTCGATCTTGCCCGCGGGAGAATAGGACTCGCTGTGGAACGCGTTCGTGTCGGACACCTGCGCGTCGCCGGGCATTCCCAGGCTCTCCAGGCTGGGGAGGGGGATGGTCTGCTCCGTTTTCAGAGTGTATTTCCGGGTGACCGGATAGGCGGTCAGCACGGGCGCGGCGGCCTTGGTGATGGTGAAACGGGTCGTATCGTCGGTTGCAAAAGTGTCACTGACCGTTTTGGTGCCTTCCGGCTCGCGTTCAAGCACATAGTTGTCGTTCGCAAGCGTCATGGTGAAGGAAAGGGCCTTTCCGTTTCCGACGTCCGGCGAGGGCAGGTAGTTCCCGTCCGCCTGCTTCATGGTGAACTGGGCGTCAGAGAAGGTGAGCGCCGTATCGGGAAGTATAATGCCCGAACGACTGGCCGTCTTGCTGAAGAACGTCAGCCTGCTCGCGGTAAGCGTGACGTTTGCGGTGCCGTCGTAGGACTTGGAGATCTTTTCGACGGAGAGAAGGCTGATCGGCAGCGGGGCAATGGTTACGGTGAACGAACCGGTAGCCGTTTTGTGGTTTGCTGCTTCCGCTTTGTAGTAAACGGTGTACGTGCCTGCGTCGGTGAAAGTCGGTCCGTCCGAAGTATAGTCGCCGTCTACCTTGTCGCTGTAGGTGAACGTCACGGTAGTGCCGTCTACACTTTGCCCAAACGCGATTGTCGATGCGTGCTGCGGCTTGCCGGTGTAATACGTGCTGGATGCCCTCACGGAAACTCCCGTCAGCTCTGCCGGTTCGACTGTGACGGTCACGGTGCCGGTCGCGGGGGCGTATTCTTCGTAGCCTTCCGCCGGGGTGAACGTCCATTCGGCGTCATAGCTGCCCGCGTTGGGCTTGATGGTGCCGTCCTTCCACGCGAACGTACCCGGAATCACGGCCTGTGTGCGGGGGCAGATCATCGAACCCGTGGCCGTGAGTGTGCTCTCTGCCAGCGTCTGGCCGTAGGTGATATCCGTCGCGCTGACGCTGACGCCCGATTGATCGAGGGGGATCCTCTGGCCAATGACGACCTTGATGGTCAGCTCGAACGGCTGATAGTTCGTGCTTACAATCGGGACGGTCAAAGTGCCGATCTGATCGTTCACATTCGCGCTGTGCGCGGCCACGATGGGCAGAGTCAGAATGCCTTCGTTTGACACGAATATATGGTTGCTGCTGTCGAGGTAAGTACTATCCGTAAAGTGGTAATCGCAGCCCCGATTATGGATCTTGCCGTACTCGCAGCCTACAGGCAGCTCTGGCAGGAGCGTTCTCAAATCGATTTCGTAGGTCTTTGCCAAATCGTTGAAAACGTACTGCGTGATCTCGTTCGGGGTCACAGTGGCCTGATTGATCTTGAAAGTCTGCGACACATCCGCGCCGTTCAGCACAAAGTCCTTTTGCGTCGTGCCGTCTTCAAAGGTATAGTTCCCATCCGTCAGCTTAATGGTGAAGGAGACGGTCTTTTCGTCCTCACTTGCATTGGCGGAATCATAACTGGCATTGAGTATCTGGTAATCCTCACCAGCCACCAGAGGAAGTGGCCCGCCGGAAGGAGCATAGCGGGAATCCGCACTCTTAAGCTTTATCGACGCGTTTGCGGGCAGGTCTGTTGTGCCATCGTATACCTTTATGATGTCGCCGACCGAGATCGTTGCTTTGTGAGCTGCGACCGTCCATCTGGCGGTTTGCTGGCCGGTGTAGTCGCCGTCGTCTGTCGCCTTGATGGTCAGAGTGGCGGTGCCGACAGTGGAACGGGAATCGCCGCGGACGACGGTGTAATCAACTCCCGCTTTCAGCTCGCTGCCGTTGTACGTTACAACATAGGGCGGCACGCCGGTGGTGGTGTTATAAGGCTGATAGACACTTTCATTGCCGTTGGGGAACGTGATTACGGCTTTGCTGAGATTCAGCTTGGTGACGGTCAGCTGTTTGTGACTGCTCGTCACCGAATAGCCGTCCTTGGTGGCGGTGAAATAAATGTCGTAGCTTCCGATCGTGTTAGCGTCGAGGTCTACAACGTAGTACCAGCTGCTGCCAATCTTTTTATATTCAGCTTTCTTCTGGCTGTATGTGGGGATGCCGTCTCCCCCTATCTCTCCGACGTAGATGGCCACATCCGCATCCTTTGTGTTGCAGCTGGCGCAGAGCTGGACGGTCGTGCCGCGCTCCACCTTCGGCGAGTTGCCGGTCAGGTTCTTGCCATCGACCTTCAGATTCAAGGTCTTGGTGGTGATGGGCAGGCTATTGATAATAACGTTGTTCAACTGCGAGCCTTTGACATCATCTGGGGCGTACCACTTGTAAGTACCATCTCCGTTTTTGACCTTGAAGCCAAGGCGGGTAGGCTGCTGCAGGATATCCTTCCACTGCGTGGTATCGGCTAATGTCAATGTGCCGATCACGGCGGGATATCCCGACCCGGCGAGTTTTGCTCCCCTGTAGGCAACGACCGCGTCAATGCTGGCTGTGGTGATGTTTTTCGTGTTGCTCAAGGTGGTGCTATTGCCTGTGGCGGCCTTGACGGTTACCGTACCGTGGATTGAATGGCCGTTCAGATCTATGCCGGTGTCCGTGCTGCCGTTGATGGTATAATCGCCGGTAACGTCGGTCAGCAGACTGAGGGTCGAGCCGCCGTCTCTGTCCGCGTCAAGGGCAGTCTGCAAGTCGGCAAATCTCCGCCACGGGCGGTTGCCCTCGCCATTGTACAAGGCTGTTTCAGCCACCGCGGGCGCGTTGCAGTAGGGGCAGTTGGTGCCATCAAAGCCGTTCTTGCCGCCGTGGCTGCACAACTTTACCATCAGGTCGCAGGTCTGGGAAGCGGCTTCCTCCAGCGTGAGCTGTGTGTCGCCACGGTAGTAAGCAAGCCCCGCTTTCTGGGGAAGCAGATCGCCCAATGTGATGCTGTTATTCAGCCGCAGACCGCTTCTCGAAATCTTTCCGCCGTACAGCTCGACTGTGCCGCCCCAAACCTCCAGCTGGAGCAAAGTGGTATTGTCATTCTTCGGATCAAATACCAGTGTACCGCCGTCCCGCACGGTCACTCCCACCGCGCCGTTGCCGCCGCTGCTGTCAATGACCGTCAGATTACCGGTGCGAACCTGGTTCGTGGCCGTATGACCGCCGACATTCAAGCTGTACCCATCCAGGCTATGTCCGTTCAGATCCAGCGTGAGAGTCTTGCTGACATATATGCCGTCAGGCAGCACCCCGTTTGCCAGCAGGGTGATGGTGCTGCCATCTGCGGCCTCGTTAAAGACCTGTCGCAGCGTATCATCGGTGCCGTCTTGAGTGGTGGTCTTCATGTACAGCTTGTTCGATGTGATACCCACGCTATCGGTACACTCCACCCGCACCGCAAACGGCGCGCCGCAGCGAGCACACTTATCGTCGCTGGTATACTCGTCATGGGTACACGCCGCGTGGCAGATGTCGCAGATGCTGTTCGTGAAGCGATCGTGCGGACATACGAAGCCGCAGTCGCAGATGTAGATGTAGGTTTGGAGCGCATCCGGGTCGGGATTCTGCGTACACTTCGGGCTATGCGTGTGCGCCACCACGATAACGTCCTCGGTCAGCTGTTTTACACTTCCGTCGACGAGCGCGCCCGCCTTGTTTTCTGCGCTCTCGTCATATTTCGCAAAAGCAAGCCCCTCGCCCAGCAGCCCCAGCACATTGCTGTAAGTATCTATAGATCGCTCTACAGAAACGCTGTATGTACCGTTGCTTGTGATAATCGTGCCTTCCTTCAGGCCACCCACCAGCTTGCCCCAGTTCTGGATGAGCAAGCCGCCGGTAAGGTTTGCCTTGCCTTTGAATTCCAGCGTACCTCTGTCCTTGCTTTGCTCATCGTTATCTACGAAGACAGCAGGCACCGCCGCTCGTGCAGGCTGGGAAATCGTTGCTTCATCGCCGATGATCAGCTTGCCGCTCTGTATAT
>ERZ791802.2717-NODE-2717-length-10082-cov-1.897377_pt1 | contig 10082 bp, 6 predicted proteins | sample MGYA00510308_ERZ791802 | MGnify/ENA primary metagenome ERZ791802 (study PRJEB30046, sample SAMN00792028) | human gut metagenome | study: EMG produced TPA metagenomics assembly of the A metagenome-wide association study of gut microbiota in type 2...
AGCTGTGCAAGTTCCACCTGCAGCTTGCCCTCGTAGCTTCCAGCATGTGCTGCAAATATATCGAGAATGACCATTGTCCTGTCCATAACCTTTATGTCCAGTGCGTCCTGAAGGTTCATCAACTGTGCCGGTGACAGCTCGTCATCACAGCACACTCCTGTGGCGCCCAGCTCATATATCATCTCCCTGAGCTCCTCAACCTTTCCTCTTCCCAGATACAGGTCATTTGCAATGCGGTCCCTGTTCTGCACCAGTCGTCCCACGACCTCGGCTCCGGCTGTGTCTATGAGCTCCGTGAGCTCGTCCAGGGATGCCTGTATCTCCAGTGAGACCTCTTTCTGTGTATATCCACCTGTATCGGCGGCAAATATGATTATCTTTTCCTTTATCTTCTCTGCTTCGAGATCATAAATCGTACTTTTCCTGTCTGCCATGATCCACCTCTACTTTTCAACGGTGACTGTGACTGTGTGATAGGATGATCTGTTACCGCTGCTGTCCTGCGCACAGCACACAACTGTATAGCTGCCCGCCTTAGACTCCATCTTGTTAACAGCCACGCATATAACGTCCTGTCCAAGACTTGTGAGTGCCTGTCCATCCAGAGTCTTGCCATTGCCATCTGTGGCCACTCCTGTCCTTATCAGTGTATCACCATCCTGTGCGTTCACATAAGATGCAACAAGCTCTGCAAGCTCATCAGCCTGTCCATTGTAACTCTCCAGCTTTATCTCCACAGGAACCCTTGTTATAACAGGGGCTTCATCATCCTCCACTGTTATCTCGATACTCTTCCATATCTCCTTGCCCTGATCTGTAAAGCTGTACTTTACTGTATATTTCCCCAGCTTCATATTGTCCACGGTTCCCTCAACCTTCAACTGGTCCGTTACATCCTCACGCTGTGAATTGAAGGCCCATATTCCCGCCATTGTGTCATAGTTCTCGCCCTGGTTTATGCTGTGGCTCTCCGCACCGTATATCACGGCTGTTCCTGCGGTCGGATTCTCCTCAACCATGTCTGTCGGGTCCCATCCGGTCTCATCAGTGTTATCCAGTCTGGTCACCGGCACAGGTCTTCCAAGTGGTCCATAGTAATTACTGTCAAATATATCCACATATGTTCCGGCCTCACAGTTCTCGTATATCCATTTGGTATCTGCAACACACAGTCTGACGCATCCCAGTGATGCCCCTGTTCCAAGCTTGTTGAATTCCCATGTCTCAAGAGAATCCTTTGTGGTGTCAAGATATGGTACGGAATGGAACAGAGTGTCACCGTCTATCTGTGACACATACTGGCCATAACAGTTGTCAAACAGTGCAAGCCAGTCCCACTTTAGCTGTATGTTGAACAGTCCGACTGGAGTTTCTCCCACCGGTGATACCGAACAGCGCATGGCTTTAACCGGAACGGTGTAATAACCTGTGGCATCCAGCTTATATATAGTAACTATATTTTCCTGTCTGTTTATCTTGATGGCATACGGACAGCCATTGTCCGCCAGATCCTCACCATTATAATTCTCTTCCTGCTCCGTCTCCGGAACCGCTATGTCTGTACATTCCACAGTTCCCTGAACCTTGAGTTCCGCAGCCTTTTCTGTTGTTGCTGCTGAGGCATCGCCATTCGTATTATCACTGTCCGTCGATGTTCCTGTGACAACCGAGTCCTTTTCATTACGATTATCCAGTTTACTCTTAAGTCTGTAGTTTTTCACAGCAAGGCCTATGACCAGTCCCAGCAGAATGACGCCCACTGCGTATAACGCCATTCTCTCGAGCTCCGCATGTCTCTTCCTGTTACGCTTATTTTTTTGTATGTTATTCTTTTCCATATTTTCCATTTCTTTCTATAATATATGTCAAATGTTAGTATGCACAATCAAGCAATTTTTAATCGTTACACTTTAACATAACATTTTATATAACAAAATAAAACATTTTTCTTTAAAATTAAGCAAAAACCACATTGACTTTATCGCGAACTGTTGTACAATCGAATATCAGGCGCAAAAAAATAAGGAGGGTTATTATATATGAAAGATCTGACAGTCGGAAAACCAATGAAAGTCATATGGTTATTTGCTGTTCCTATGATACTGGGACAGATCGCACAGCAGTTATACAGTTTTACAGACTCAGCCATCGTGGGCAACTACGTAAGCTCACAGGCACTCGCCGCGGTTGGCGCAACCTCAGTCATTTCGAATATGATAATAGGCTTCCTCAACAGCGGAACCATGGGACTTGCCATCCCTATAGCCAAATACTATGGTGCAAAGGACTATCACAATATGAGAAGATGTATCGGTGCATCGGCCATCATGACACTGCTGGCATCCATTGTCCTGACCGTTCTGAGTCTCATATTTATAAGGCCTATCCTGGTACTTCTCAAAACACCAGACGACATACTGGATATGGCAGCAAGCTACGTTATAATCATAATCGTTGGAATTATATTCTGTTCATTATATAATCTGTGCGCCAACATACTGCGTGCAGTCGGAGACAGCAAGACGCCTCTTATATTCCTCGGTATATCAGTTGTACTCAATATCGTTCTGGATCTTATGTTTATAAGGGCATTTGACATGGGAGTACGGGGTGCAGCCATCGCCACCGATATATCACAGGCGCTGGCGGGCATACTTGCCCTGATCTATATACTTGTGAAGGCAAAGCATCTGATTCCGGAGAAGGATGAATACTCCGTAGAGAAGAGTGATCGGGCAGACCTCATACAGTCCGCACTTGCCATGGGATTTATGAGCTGTATAGTGAACATCGGAACGGTCATACTCCAGAGAGCCATCAATGGACTCGGAACTGATATAGTAACCGCCCACACAGCGGCAAGAAAGATATTTGATATCCTCATGTTCATGTTATATATAGTAGGAAATGCCGTGACGACATATGTAAGCCAGAATATGGGCGCAGGCAGATACGACCGGGTACATCAGGGGGTGAGGGCTGCGATCATCATAAACACGATCATAACCACTGTCATGATAATATTCGGCTGGCTGCTCAGCCCGGCACTTATAAAGCTGGTTGCAGGTACATCTGCCAGTGCCATCATAGATCCGGCCGTGAGATATGTAAGGATCGGCGTGACGTGCTTCTATGTACTTGGTCCTCTGTTCGTCCTGAGATGTGCAATGCAGGGAATGGGCAGATCGTTCCGGTCATGTCATCCACTATAGAGCTGATCGGCAAGATACTTGCGGTTATGATCCTCACTCCAAGACTTGGATATCTCGGAGTTACCATCACAGAGCCTATCATCTGGTTCTGCTGTACACTGATGCTCTCCATAATGTATCTCACAACCCCTGTGGAGAAGCTTGTTGAGAAGAGACGTGCTGCAAACTGATATTGCATACAAATATAAACCAACAAATAAAGCCCCACTGCCGGTGGTCTTCATCAACGCCGACAGCGGGGCTCTTTGTATGGCTAAAATGAGTATTACTTCTTATCCTTTTTGATAACGATATAGCCTGCACCAGCCATGATAAGTGATGCTATCATTATCGCAAACATTACGTCTACAGGTGACTTATCTCCTGTATTTACCACGTTCTGTCCATTTCCACCTGTGCTTCCATCCGTTGTTGCTGCTGTGGTAGCCTCAGTTGTCTTGTCGTCATTGCCAGGCTTCTCAGTTGTTGGAGCCTCGGTAGTCTGATCCTCTGTGGTTGGATTCTCTGTGGTTGGAGCCTCTGTTGTTGGATTGGCCTTACCCGGATCTGCCTCATCCTTCTTAACCAGTGACTTATCTGTTATGATAAGTCCATTCTTGTCCACTGGATTCTTCTTGAGCATATCATCTGTGAGCTTCACTGCCTGGATTCCATCAAAGTAGATAGTTGAGTCAACTGTCCACTTGCCAGTGTGATCCTCCGGCACGATCGAGTTGCACCATACAGCAAATTTGACTATATCCGATGCATCGAGTGTACCACCCTTCTTACCCTTGAATGAGCTGAATGGAATAGTAACATACTGTGCCTTTGTTCCCTTTACGAAATCTGTGAGGTATACCTCAAATTCCTCGCCGCTTCCATCTGTGATCTGGATCACAAGTTTCTGTCCCATACCGTCCGGCTGTACCCACATCTCAAGCGCATTATACTTTGAGAAATCATTGTTTGTAAGCTCTGACTTGATCCTTCCTGTCCACACCTCTGATCCATTTGTCTCAAGCTTATACTTGAACGCACCGCCGTATGTGCCACCGTTCTTATGAGTCTTGTCAAGAACAAAGCTTGAGCTGCATCCTGCGGCTGAGTTAGATGTGTATGTGGAATCCAGAAGTCCGTCGCTTCCTGAATAGTACTCGAAGTCCTCGATGACATTTGCAGGAGCCTTATCCTTGGCCTTTCCAAGGCTTATGTGTGACAGCTGTGCGAGCTGCTCGCCATCTGCCAAGAGTGTGATGGTTGCTGTATCTGTCTTTCCAAGCTTGCTGAGATTCTTCTCTGTAAGATCAGCCGTGTAAAGTGTTGGCTCTGATCCTGCAGCGGCAATCTCGGCTCCAGCCTCAGCGTTGAGTGTAAGCTTAACACCTGTATCAGGATTGTTGATAATGAACTGAACCTTTGATGCATTCTTAACACCAGCCTTGAGTGTTGTCGCCTTGAGGATGGTATCTCTGTCAAATGGATATACCATATAACCCATCTGGTTAGTGTATGTATTTGCAGAAACTCCTGCAAGGGTTCCCATGTTACTGTAGAATCCTGTATCTACACCGAATATTGATGAGTCGTCATTGTAGTACTTTATGAAGTCATTGATAAGCTCCTGTCCATGTGTGTCGTCATACTTATATGGAACGTAGAAGTTGGTATCTCCGAAGTTGGCCCATACGAGGTAGTATGGCATGTTGTTCTTCTTCGCAATGTCGCTGACTTCCTGATACCAGTTCTTTCCTGAAGCCTCTGTTCCAACCGGATTACCCTTTACGAGAAGTCCCTCGTTGTCTGAACCGTCCTTCTTCATGACTCTGACACCGCACTCAGCGATGGCTGGTATCTTGCCCCTCTTTGCAGCTATTGATGACACGATATTACATGTTGTATCAAGACTGTCAAAGAAAGAGTTGTCTGCTGCTGCAGGATACGAATTGTAATCGTTATAGTAGTCAAATGCAAGGATATCTACATACTCATCGCCTGGATAGTATGACATGTAAGCTGCCTCTGATGTGATAGGTCCGTTTGGCGAGTATACCCAGAGAAGGTTGTGTACACCGCTCTGCTCCATGTAATCCTTGGTATATCTGTAGAGAGACTTGTATGTCTCAGCTGTGTTCATTGATCCCCACCAGAACCAGCTTCCTGTATTCTCGTGGAATGGTCTGATCATGATAGGTATTCCGGCAGCCTGAAGCTGTGATGCGTAGTCTGCGATCACATCGAGGTAAGCTGTAAATACCTCATTGTACTCTCCACCTGGAAGAATCTGCTTTACTATGTCATTTGACAGATCCTTGGACTCTGAGAAATCACATCCGTAGAAGCTGTATGTTCCATCCGAGTTCTTCACTATCTTGGAGCTGGAGAAGTTTGGCATATGCATTGACAATGACACGATCGCACCATTTGCCGCTGCAGTCTTGCTGTATGCCACTGAGTTTGCCAGTGCCGAAGCTGCGTCTGAACCGCCTGCCTCCGAGCCTGTAACTGCCAGTGAGTCGATTCCGAACACACCGCTGACCTGTCCGGTCACATCATATACATCACCGAGTGACGCCTGTGGATTTACGCTTCTGCTCACATCATTCTGATGTCCGAACAGAACCTGATCGCTGTTCATAAGCGTATTCAGGTATGCCGCAAGTGCCTTTGCACTGTCTGCAGCATTCGCATCACTCACTCTAACTGATGATGGCATCTGTGAAAGATCCGCTGGTGAACCAGCACCAGGAGTCTCTGTTATCTCAACAAAATCCTTTGTTGTATCTGCCTGTGACAGAACAAGATTATCAAGATATACATTGCCCTTGAAGCTTGTGCTGCTTCCTATGATTCCTATTGTCACATCTGTGAGTGGTTTATCTGTCGGAGTAAATCCCATAGTAACTGTAGCCTTCTTTAATCCATCGCCGATATCCTCTGCATCATCGTCAATGGTTGTATCTTTATTTATTATTCCATTTGCAAAAAACTTGATCTTGCTTCCCTTGAGCTTTGCCGGGTAGATGATATCCACACTGAGCTGGTTGTACTGGCTCACATCCATAGCCTTTGTAGGAACACACTTAACCTTTGCCTCACTCCAGGAGGAAGTTGAATCTGCTGAGTAGTCAACAGAAACCTTAAGTCTCTCATTTGCACTGTCATATGATATGTCAGGTGTGGCAGTACCTGCCTTGTTGGCTGCATCGCCGTGCTTGTATGCATATCCGGCCTCTGTGCTCCACTTGTCATAATCCTCAGCCGATGAGAGATCTGAGATCACAGCAGGATCTCTCTGCTCAAGTCCGCCGCTGCTCTCCTTAACATCAAGTACCTTAACGTTGCTTATTGTGATCTTGCCAGCATATGCTGAGTTGGAATTGTACTGGAATACGATCTCCTGCACATTTCCCACCTCTGATACATCAAATGCAAATGATATATCGCACTTGCCATCGACAAAGTTCTCAGCCTTGATGAACGGATAGTCGCCTGACTTGACGTAATCCCAGCTGTCGCCCGTCTTCATGGCACATGCAAGCTGTATCGCGTTATATGACCCGTCTGACGCCTCGGCACCATCAAGTCCCGTTGCATCTGCATCAAGTGTAACTGTAGCTGTGAGCTTTGCCTTTGCTCCAACTTTGACATTGTCTACTGTAGGAATATCTGTATAGCTTCCTGTATCATTGCTGGCAAATGCCTTGTCTGTCCACTTTGCATCGCTCGCTGTGTCAAACACAAGGCTTGCATCTGCAAAATTTCCAACCTCAGTCTCTGATGTTGTCGGCTTCTTGCCACTCTCTACCTTGTCAACTGCAACGCCGCCGATGAGAACCTTTCCTGTAAATGCTGAGTTTGCATTGTACTGGAATACGATCTCCTGAACATCGCCTGCATCCACTCCGTTAAAGTTGAACTCTACGCTGCACTTGCCATCTGTAAGGTTCTCACTCTTTAAAAATGGATAGTCATCTGACTTGACATATGTCCAGCTATCGCCTGTCTTGATGGCACATGCAAGCTGGATCGCATTGTACGATCCATCTGATGCCTCGGCACCATCAAGGCCTGATATATCGCCGTCGAGAGAAACTGTCGCTGTGAGTTTCGCCTTTTCACCTACAGTTGCCCCCTCTATTCTCGCCATGTCGGCATATGTAGCGCTGTCATTGCTGGCATACGCTTTATCTTTCCATGTCTTATCTGAAACAGCGTCAAATGTGAGAACTGCATCTGAACTGCTCCATACTGTATTGTCTGTGATCGAAGGTGCTGCCACACCTGTCACATTTCCTGTTGCTGATGATCCGCCACCTGGCTCTTCTCCACCATCAGGCTCCTCTCCTGAATCATCACTCTGAATCTCTACATCAGATATTGATATTGTTCCAGTATATGCAGAGTTTGAATTGTACTGGAATATTATCTCGTTCACAGCTCCTGTATCCTCCACATCAAATGCAAATGATACCTGTGTCTTGCCATCTGTAAAATTTTCCGCTTTAAGGAATGGATAATCATCAGACTTGGTGTATGTCCATCCATCGCCAGTCTTGATTGCACAGGAAAGCTGGATCACATTATACGTTCCGTCAGCAGCCTCCGCACCATCCAATCCTGAAAAATCTCCATTAAGTGTTACATTTGCCGTGAGCACAGCCTTTTTACCCACAGACACATCATCGATCCTGCCTAACTCTGGGTATGTACCTTCATCATTGCTGGCATAAATTTTATCTGTCCACTTGGCATCTGCGCCAGTGTCAAATACCAGTTTGTCTGTAGTGATGCTCCACGCCATTTCCGCAGACGGCTCTGATGCATCAGCTGAGACTATTGCCCCTGCACTTCCCCAGAATGAGCCAACCATTGCAACTGCACATGTCACAGCAACAAGTCTTGTTCTAAATCTCACCATATTCCTTACCCTTTCTTTTTTGTGATATTCCTCCACTTTACTCACCACGAACAGCCTAATTCGTGATTAATATTTATACATATACTTATATTAACTCATTTTTTAATTGTTGAACATGTCATTAATTACCGAATATTTAAGTTGTTTTTTATTGCTTTTGCACGTCATATTAGTCAATAATTTAAGTTATTTGCAATTAATATTAGTTTCTTGTTGCCGCACGGATTGTTACTGCTCGCAGAGCGGGTAATCAGTGGTTTAACACACGTTGTAATTAATACATAAAAAAGCCAGCTGGCATAATACCAACTGGCTTTATATTAGTTTATTCATTTTTTAAATATTGAAGTATCTAATCAAAATATCTGAATGTTTCCACACATGCCATTGATTCTTCCACTATATTATAAATATCTATGAAAAAATTCGTTGTGCCTAGAGATTAAACTTACCGGAATATCAACTATCAGGGTACGAATTGCATCTACTCATAACATGCACTGCATGAACTTGTATATGTACCAACCTCTTATAAGCACTGGTCTTGCGGTATGTGATATGACCTGATGCCCTTGAAACACCACTCATATCTTGTGTTTTGAACAATCACGATGGATCAAATCTGGTATCAAATACCTGCGTCCTGGCACTTCAATCATGCTATATACAGCATCTGCATGTGGACTGATTCAAGATTTATCTTAAAGGCATCTCGTGTGGAAACAACTTCCCAGTTCTGAGTTACCATCATGATAAAAATGTTCTTCAATTGTCTCCAACGGAACCTCCTCCTTTCGTGAACTTGTACCACGGATCTCTGTTTCCTGCGCACCATGTGTAAAGTCTTTTTCACGATTCTATAAATCTCTGAGATAACTTCGTACATGTTACGTGTCACGGGTGACAATCTATGGTGTGCCATCTGTATCGTTTTCAAATGGCCGTTCTTTAATGTACCTTTATTATACATGATGCAAGGCAAATCGTCAACATATTTTTTGACAATTTATTAATTTTATTGTCATTGTTGTTGCGTTTTACCATCAACTTGTCTTTTATGTATATAATTGTGTGAATATTATACACATTTTATCTGTCCATCTTCTATCCTTACGATACGATCGGCCTGATCTGCTATATTTCCATCGTGAGTAACCATAATTATAGTCTGTCTATCTTCACTCTGCAGTTCTCTAAGCAGTCTCAGGACTTCTTTTCCTGATTGAGAGTCCAGATTTCCGGTAGGTTCATCGCAGAGCAACACTTTTGGTTTGTGTATGAGCGCTCTGGCTATCGCAACCCTCTGCTGCTGTCCACCGGACAACTGTGACGGATAATGTGTCAGTCTCTCTGAAATTCCAAGTTTTTCAGTAAGCTTATCAAAGTACTCCTCATCTACCTTAACCTTATCTATCATCATTGGCAGGAATATATTTTCCTTTGCTGTCAGCTCTGGCACCAGATTGAAGAACTGGAATACGAAACCTATATTTTTTCTGCGGAATTTTGCAAGCTGTGCATCTGAATATCTGAGTATATCTTCATCATCATAGAATATCTCTCCTTCTGCCTTTGTATCCAGTCCGCCCATCAGATGCAGCAATGTTGACTTTCCACTGCCTGATGTTCCTATAATCGCCGTAAATTTTCCATACTCAAATTCCACGTTACAGTTGCGAAGTGCATGAACAGCATTTGTTCCTTCACCATACGTCTTATTTAAATCCTTTATCTGAATCATATGCATCGTCCCCCTTACTCTTTTTCAGCCAGATCATCAATTATCTCTTCCGATTTCTTCTTATGAATGACCAGCACCGTAATAATCGTCGAAATCACAACAAGGAATGTTCCTATCAGTACCAACGCTCTTCCCACAGGGACAACAAATATCTCGCTGTCGAATAGAAATACATGCTGGAGTCTCGTTACCTCTTTTATAACATCTGCATCGACGTTCCATAAATCTG
>ERZ791802.2720-NODE-2720-length-10073-cov-3.278798_pt1 | contig 10073 bp, 10 predicted proteins | sample MGYA00510308_ERZ791802 | MGnify/ENA primary metagenome ERZ791802 (study PRJEB30046, sample SAMN00792028) | human gut metagenome | study: EMG produced TPA metagenomics assembly of the A metagenome-wide association study of gut microbiota in type 2...
CCGCGTAAGTCATGGGCAGAAAATACGGGTGGATGCCCACCGCCAGCACGTTGACGGCAAACAGCAGGGGAAGACGATACCGCCCCTGCCGCCGCCCGCAAAAATAGCAGTACAACGCCGCCAGCACCAGCCATTGTGCCCCCAGCGAGGTATGCCGGAATGCCCGCTCGATCAGAATCGGGCTGGCACTGAACAGCAAACTCCCGGCCGCACAGGCAGGCACGCTCTCGCAGAACAGCCCGCATAGCAGCGCACCGAACCCGCCCTGCAGTGCAAAGGAGGTAAGGGTAAACCAGCCAAAATACTGGAACGTACCGCCCAGCGCATTGGCCACCGGCCGCAGCAGCGCCGCCAGCAGTGGGATGGAATCGGTATATGCCACGCTGACGCCCGCAGGTGCGTTGACCGCTTTCGTCACGCAGAAGGGAAACTCAATTGCGTTTTCGCGGTAGAACAGCCACCCGGCGTAGTGCTGTTGGATGTCCTTTTCAATATAGCCGCCGCGGCAAAAGGCATCGTTCGCCACATCCAGCGGCGAAATGCCGTACACGGCCAGAAACACCAGCACGCCCAGCGCCGCCCCCAAAGCAAACCGTGTCGCCGTGTGCCGCCCTTTGGCATGATCCGCCAAAACAAGGCCCCCTTTCCTTTATAATAAGGCTACAGGCAAGTATACCACAAAATCCGCTGCGGGACAACAAAAAAAGCCTGCCGGGTATGGCCCTGGCAGGCGAAAATCTGTTTTTTACTGCTCGCGGAAAGTCAGATGGTCATCACTCATCTCGTTGACGATGGCAAGGCTGGCCAGCTTGTAACCAGCAGCGCGCAGCTCCGCACCGCCCGGCTGGAAGCCCTTCTCGATGCAGATGCCGATACCGGCCACCGAGCAGCCCGCCTGGTTGCAGACATCCAGCAGGCCCTTCATGGCCTTGCCGTTTGCCAAAAAGTCGTCCAAAATCAGCACACGGTCGCCGGAGTTCAGAAACTTTTTGGCCAGGGTGATGTCATACTCGCGGCCATAGGTAAAGGACTGCACCTTGGAGGTATAGACCTCGCCGTCAATGTTCTTGCTCTTGGCCTTTTTGGCGAACACGACCGGCACGTTGAAATACCGGGCGGTCATGCAGGCGATGGCAATGCCGGAAGCCTCGATGGTCAGGATCTTGTTCACGCCGTCATTTTTAAAAATGCGATAGAACTCCTCACCGATCTTGTCCAGCAGATCCACGTCCAGCTGGTGGTTCAAAAAGCAGTCGACCTTCAGTACGTTGCCGGGACGGACCTGCCCATCCTGCAAAATGCGATCTTCCAAAAGTTTCATCTGCGAATGTGCCCCTTTCACAGTTCGTTTTTGTGGTAAAGTGTAATACTCTTTTCATTATGGCAAATTTCGGCGCAGTTTGCAAGAACTTTACAAAAAAATACTTGAACTTTTTGCGGTATTGCCGTTTTGATAACTTTTTGTAACTGAATTTTGTGTAAAAACTACATAAAACCTAAAAAATTGATTGTCAACTCTGTAAAATCGGGCCATTGCACTTTAGGGGATAAAAGTCTATAATGGCTAGTATATTCCAGCATCCTATCCGGGGTTGTGCGACCCCGGCGGCGAAATGCCGGTGCTGCGAAAATTTCTTAGGAGGGAAATCACAATGAAAAAACTCGTTAGTTCTGTTCTGGCAGCTTCTATGGTGCTGAGCCTGGCTGCCTGCGGCTCCTCGGCTTCTTCTGCTGCTGAGAGCACCGCTGCATCCTCTGATGCAGCTTCCACCGCCGCTACTGCTGAGGCAGGCGAGGGTTCCGGCGCTTACACCGGAACCCCCATCAAGATCGGCGGCATCGGCCCATCACCGGCGCTGCCGCTGTGTATGGCCAGGCTGTTAAGAACGCTGAAGAGCTGGCTGTCAAGGAGATCAACGCCGCCAACGGCAGCGATGTCTTTGAGTGGAAGTTCGAGGATGACGAGCATGACGCTGAGAAGAGCGTGAACGCTTATAACACCCTGAAGGACTGGGGCCTGCAGGTCCTGGCTGGTCCTGTTACCACCACCCCGTCCCTGGCCGTTGCAGCTGAGACTGCCAACGACAACATCTTCATGATGACCCCGTCTGCTTCTGCTGTTGACGTCATCGCCGCTGGCGACAATGTCTTCCAGATCTGCTTCACCGACCCCAACCAGGGCGTTGCTTCTGCTGACTACATCGCAGACAACCAGCTGGGCACTAAGGTCGGCATCATCTATGATTCTTCCGACGCTTACAGCCGCGGTGTCCACGACAAGTTCCAGGCTGAGGCTGCCGAGAAGGGCCTGGAGATCGTTGCTGACGAGGCTTTCACCTCTGACAACAAGTCTGACCTGTCCACCCAGGTTGCCAAGTGCCAGGAGGCCGGTGCTGATCTGGTCTTCCTGCCCATCTACTATCAGGAGGCTTCCCAGATCCTGATCGGCGCCAACAAGACCGGCTATGAGCCCACCTTCTTCGGCTGCGACGGCATGGACGGTATCCTGGCCATCGAAGGCTTCGACACCTCTCTGGCTGAGGGCCTGATGCTCCTGACTCCGTTCGCTGCTGACGCAAAGGACGAGAAGACCCAGGCTTTCGTTACCGCTTACGAGGAGGCTTACGGCGACACCCCGAACCAGTTCGCTGCTGATGCTTACGATGTCGTCTACGCCATCTACCAGGCTGTCCTGGCTGGCAACATCAACGGCGACATGGATGCCAGCGACATCTGCGAGGCTCTGAAGACCCAGTTCGGCTCCATGACTTTCGACGGCCTGACCGGCGAGGGCATGACCTGGGATGCTTCCGGCGCTGTTTCCAAGGCTCCTAAGGCTGTTGTCATCAAGGACGGCGCTTACACTGCCATGTAATCTCTAGGTAGATTCCGTTGCCAATGGGGGCTGCAGGACAAGTATGTCCAGGCAGCTCCTTTTTTCTTATGGTTTTTCTGTATTGCTGAAAAAAACAGCAGTTTTTCGCACAAATACACGCAAAAACCATTGTTTTGCCGTTTTGTTTGTGGTACTATGATTTTATGTTCCCCAAACGGCCAGATGCGGCAAACTCTGTTGGCAGGGGACAAAGCGGCAAAATAGAGTGAGGTGTACGCAATGCAATTCTTTTCTTACCTGATCAACGGTATCAGCTTGGGCAGTGTTTATGCACTGATTGCCCTGGGCTACACCATGGTCTACGGCATTGCCAAGATGTTGAACTTCGCCCACGGCGATGTCATCATGATCGGCAGTTATGTCGTTTACTTCGCCTTTGGCGCTTCGGGGCTTAACCCGGTGCTGTCCATCGTCCTGTCCATGATCGTATGCACGATTTTGGGCGTGGTGATCGAACGGCTGGCCTACCGCCCCCTGCGTGAGGCACCATCCTTGGCGGTTCTGATCACCGCCATCGGTGTCAGCTATCTCTTGCAACAGGTGGCCCAGTTGTCCTGGTCCTCCAACCCCAAGAGCTTTACTTCTGTCGTTTCCGGCATGAAGCCTGTTTCTCTCTTTGGCGGTCAGCTGACCATCTCCGCCGAGACTATCGTTACCATTGTGGCCTGCGTGGTCATCATGGTGGTGCTGATGTGGTTCGTCAACTACACGCCCGCCGGTCACGCCATGCTGGCTGTGTCTGAGGACCGCGGCGCTGCCCAGCTGATGGGTGTCAACGTCAACGGCACCATCTCGCTGACCTTCGCTATCGGCTCCGCCCTGGCGGCTATCGCCGGTGCGCTGCTCTGCTCCTCTTACCCCACACTGCAGCCCACCACCGGCGCTATGCCTGGTATCAAGGCTTTCGTGGCGGCTGTTTTCGGCGGTATCGGCTCGATCCCCGGCGCATTCGTCGGCGGCATCCTGCTGGGCATCATCGAGAACCTCAGCAAAGCTTACATTTCTACCCAGCTGTCTGACGCCATCGTCTTCCTGGTGCTGGTCGTCGTGCTGATCGTCAAACCGACCGGCCTGCTGGGCAAGAAAGTCAACGTGAAAGTGTGAGGTGGCTGCGATGAACTTGAAGAATTTGAACCGCTCCACCAAGAGCAACATCATCACCTTTGGCATCGTCATCGGCTTCTATCTGCTGATCCAGATCTTGTCCGCCGCAGGCATGGTCACCAACTCCTTCGCGGGTCAGCTGGTGCCTATCTGCGCATACGTTGTCATGGCTGTCTCCTTGAACCTGACCGTCGGCATGCTGGGCGAGCTGAGCCTGGGCCACGCCGGGTTTATGAGCGTGGGCGCTTTTGCCGGTACGCTGGTGTGGGTCAGCCTGTATGACACCACCTTCCCCAAGCCTGCAGCGCTGCTGCTGGCCTTTGTGGTGGGCGGCGTTGTGGCTGGTATCTTCGGCTTCCTGGTCGGCATCCCTGTTCTGCGTCTGTCCGGCGATTATCTGGCCATCGTCACACTGGCTTTCGGTGAGATCGTCAAGAACTTCATGAACGCCTGCAACCTGGGCGTGGATTCCAAGGGCCTGCACTTCTCCCTGAAGGACACTGCCTCCCTGAATCTCGACGCCGACGGCAAAGTGCTGATCAATGGCGCCATGGGCATCACCGGAATCAAGAAGGCTTCCACCTTCACCATCGGCATCGTGCTGGTTATCATCACGCTGGCTGTCATCCTCAACCTGGTCAACTCCCGCGCAGGCCGCGCCATCACCTCCATCCGTGATAACGAGATCGCCGCTCGTTCGGTCGGTATCCCCATCACCAAGTACAAGCTGATGGCTTTTGTGACCTCCGCTGTGTTTGCCGGTATGGCCGGTGTGCTTTACTCGCTGAACTACTCCTCTCTGGTCGCTAAGAAGTTTGACTACAACACCTCCATCCTGATCCTGGTGTTCGTTGTTCTGGGCGGCATCGGCAACCTGCGCGGCTCGGTCATTGCTGCCACCGTGCTGACCGTCCTGCCCGAGTTGCTGCGCAGCATGAACGATTACCGCATGCTGATCTACGCTATCGTGCTGATCGTTGTGATGATCTTCAACCAGAGCCCGCAGATGATCGCAATGCGCAAGCGCCTGACTGCCCGTTTCCGCAAGGACGCGGCCGACAGGGCACCCAAGAAGAACAAGAAGGAGGCGGCTTAACATGGCACTGTTGGAAGTAAGCAACCTGGGTATTGCTTTCGGCGGCCTGCAGGCCGTTGCTCAGCTGGACCTTTCCATCGAGAAAGGCCACCTCTATGGTCTGATCGGCCCCAACGGCGCCGGCAAGACCACCGTGTTTAACATGCTCACCGGCGTCTACAAGCCTACCGAGGGCAACATCATCCTCGACGGCAAGGACATCACCGGCAAGAACCCCGAACTGATCAGCAAGGCCGGTGTGGCCCGTACCTTCCAGAATATCCGCCTGTTCAACGAGATGAGCGTGCTGGATAATGTCAAGGTCGGCCTGCACAACCAAATCCAGTACGGCATGTGGACCGGCATCCTGCGCCTGCCCGCCTACAAAGAGAAAGAGCACGAGATGAATCGTGAGGCGAAGAAGCTGCTCAAGATCTTTGGGCTGGAAGATAAGGCAGACCTCAAGGCCAGCCAGCTGCCCTACGGCGAACAGCGCAAGCTGGAGATCGCCCGTGCCCTGGCCACCAACCCGAAACTGCTGCTGCTGGACGAGCCTGCCGCCGGTATGAACCCCAACGAGACCGACGAGTTGATGCAGACCGTGCGCAGTGTGCGCGACCAGTTCGGCATCGCCATCCTGCTCATCGAGCACGATATGAACTTTGTCATGGGCATCTGCGAGGAGATCACCGTGCTGGACTACGGCCGTGTCATCGCCCGCGGCGACGGCAAAGCGATCCGCAATAACCCCAAGGTCATTGCGGCCTATCTGGGAGGTGACTGATCATGGGTGAGATGCTTTCTGTTAAAAATATCAACGTTTTTTACGGGTCCATCCAGGCCCTGCGTGACATTTCGTTCCACGTCAATGAGGGCGAGATCGTCACGCTGATCGGCGCCAACGGTGCCGGTAAAACGACTACTATGCACGCCATCTCCGGCCTGCTGAAAGTGCAGAGCGGCGAGATCGACTACTGCGGCCAGAACATCAGTAAGATGGAAGCCCACAAGATCATCCGTCTGGGTCTGGCCCAGGTGCCGGAAGGCCGCCGTGTCTTCAGCGGGCTGACCGTTATGCAGAACCTGCAGATGGGTGCCTACACCCGCCGCGACGGCAAAGAGGCCATCCAGAACGACTACGATATGGTCTTTGATCTGTTGCCGCGCTTGAAAGAGCGCCGCAACCAGCCCGCCGGTACACTCTCCGGCGGCGAGCAGCAGATGCTGGCCATGGGCCGTGCCCTGATGTGCAAGCCCAAGATGCTGCTGCTGGACGAGCCGTCCATGGGTCTGTCTCCGCTGCTGGTCAAGGAGATCTTCAAGATCATCCGCCAGGTCAACCGCAACGGTGTGACCGTGCTTCTGGTGGAGCAGAACGCCAAAATGGCCCTGGAGATCGCCAACCGTGCCTACGTGCTGGAGACCGGCAAGATCAAGATGGAAGGCGAAGCCCACGAGCTTGCCAACAACATCGAGGTCCGCAAAGCCTACCTCGGCTGCGAATAAGCAAAACAAAACGACCTGTCCCTGCGGACAGGCCGTTTTTGTATGCTGCTTATTATGCCGCAGCCCTGTAATGCTGCAACTGCTCTGCAGGGGCCGATGCCTGCATCGGCCCGCCATATCACAACAGCGCCTCCGGCGGCCGATCATCATCCGTCCCCGGCTGGGTCAGCATATCCATGAGTTTCGAGTAAATATCGCTTCCGTGTGCAATAAACATGTTCTTCGTCATCTCGGCGGTCAGCTTGTCGGGCATGGTCAGCTGCAGCTGAAACACATCGCTGCCCAGGTCGCCGATATTGCACCACACCACATACTTGCCGTTTTTTTCTTCCACATGGGCGCGGTTGGAGGCTGCCTTGTGCCGCCAGCTCTGGATCTGCATTACGGCGCGGATGGCGCTCTCCCGCACAGTGCGGGGCAAATCATGGGCCAGTGTGCTGGCCACCGAAGCACCCTTGTCAGTGATGCTGTACTGCTCGTCGGTACAGGTGACAAGGCCCTGCTTCTGCACCTCGGCCAAAGCGTCGGCAAATTCAAAGTAATTGACCAGCTGCTCCTGCAAAAGCGCACCCTGCAGGGTATCCCGCGTCAGGGGACCGGCTGTTTTGATAAGATAGCAAAGTAAAATGCGGATCTGGGTATCATCTGTAAGGCCACCGGGCTTTACACCTGCGGTAAATGCTTCTGCCATCTGATCACTTCCTCGTATTTTGTGTTTTCCATACTATTATACACGGCAAAAACAGAAGTGGCAAGATGGCAAATCGGATTTGTTTAAAGCTTAAAACACCGTCTCGATCTGCTTGCGGCTCTGCGGGGTGGAGTAGGTCCACTTTTTGATACGCCCGCGGGTGACAAAGTAGTGCGGCTCAAACCGAAGCGGCTGGGCGAGATTTTTGTTCACTACCACCAGCTTGATCTTCATCTTGTCCGGCAGGATGTTTTTAATGTACACACTCACGGCCTGGCCGGGATGCAGACTGCGGTCGGCCTCGGCCAGCCCCGCCAGGTTGGGCGCGATCTCAATAAACACGCCGTAATCCTCCACACTGCGCACAATGCCCACCACGGTCTCGCCGGGGGCAAAGCAGGCGGCGTTCTCGCTCCAGGTGCCCAGCAGTTCCCGCAGCGTCAGCACGATGCGTCCCTGGGGGTCCCGGTTCTTGATGGCACACAGCAATTGCTGGCCCACCTGTACCCGGTCGGCAGGCGAGGAAATGCGCGACACCGACAAACAATCAATGGGCAGCAGTGCTGCAATGCCGCAGCCAATATCGCAGAACGCGCCAAAATTCTCGATGTGCGTCACCGTGCAGGGAATGACACTGCCGGCTTCCAAGGTATCCAGATACTGCCGACGGCACAGCCGCTGGGCCAGCGAACGGGAGAGCAGAAACACCTCCTCGCCATTCTCGTCCACCTCGGTGCCGGTGATGACAAAGCAGGTGGGGCGGCCCACCCGGGTCAGCACGGCAATATCCTTGATCTCCTCCTGCGGGCCGACATCCACACATTCCTCAAAGGGCATGTAGGCCCGCTGGCCGCCCAGCTCAAAGCGCAGGCGGCGCTCGGTATCAAAGGCAAGGGCGGTGCTCTGCAATACTTCGCCGGTGGTGATGCAGTGATACAGCTCCTCACGGCGCAGATGGTTGGCGTTGCGGCAAAGACCTTCGGCACGATATTCCAGCATTTTCGGCTCCTCTTTTCTTGTATGGTGTATGCCCCCGGCAGGGCCGGGGACCCTTGTAAACTTTTATGCAGTGGGTTTGCAAAACAAACCGTGATGTACTATAATAAAGGGTACTGAATTTTAGCAAAGAAAGGGCGGTGTGCTGCCATGGATGTACAGGTCGGCGATGTGATCCAGACCAAGAAACCGCACCCCTGTGGTGCCAACCGTTTTGATGTGCTGCGTGTCGGCATGGATTTCAAGATCCGCTGCCAGGGCTGCGGGCACGAGATCATGCTGCCGCGTGCCAAGATCGAGCGCAACATCAAAAAAGTCCTGCGGGGCGGGGAACAGTAGCGGTGATTTTTGCCCGCCACAACCCGATACCCCAAAGGAGGAACCATGCAGCCTTTTTCTGAACTGCACGAGGTCGAGCGCCGGTACGAAGAACTGGCCTATAAAATGTCCACGCCGGAGGCTGCTGCCGATGCAGACGCCTACGCCCATATGATGCGTGACTACAAGGAACTGACCCCCCTGATGGAAGAATACCGCCGCTATACGGCCCTGCAAAAAGATGAGCAGGAGGCCAAAGAGGTCCTGCAGCAGGACTCCGACCCGGCGTTTACCGCTATGGTACAGCAGGAACTTTGCGAAATCGCCCGGAATCTGGCACAGAGCGAAGAGAATCTCCGCCTGCTGCTCATCCCCAAGGATGCCGATGACGAAAAAAGCGTCATTCTGGAAATTCGTGCCGGTGCGGGCGGCGAAGAAGCCGCGCTCTTTGCCCACAGCCTGTGGCGGATGTACAACATGTACGCTGCCAAACGCGGCTGGAAGTGCGAGACCATCAGCGAGAACCCCACCGAGCTGGGAGGCGTAAAGGAAATCGTCTTTTCTGTAGAAGGCCCCGATGTCTACAGCCGCCTGAAGTTTGAAAGCGGCGTCCACCGCGTCCAGCGCGTGCCGGAGACCGAGACCCAGGGCCGCATCCACACCTCTACCGTCACGGTGGCCGTCATGCCCGAAGCCGAGGAAGTGGAGTTTGAATTGGACCCCAAGGATCTGCGCATCGATACCTTCCGTTCTTCGGGCGCAGGCGGTCAGCACATCAACAAAACGTCCTCGGCCATCCGCGTGACCCACCTGCCTACCGGTATGGTGGTGGAATGTCAGGATCAGCGCAGCCAGCGGGAAAACAAAGACCGCGCTTTAAAAGTCCTGCGCAGCCGCCTGCTGCAGCAAAAGCAGTCCGCCTACGATGAAGCCTATAACGCCCAGCGGCAAAGCCAGGTGGGAAGCGGTGATCGCAGCGAAAAGATCCGCACCTACAACTTCCCGCAGGATCGCGTGACCGACCACCGCATCGGCTTAACGCTGCGCAACCTGCAAAGCGTGCTGGACGGTGACCTGGACCGGGTGCTGGACCCGCTGATTTTGGCCGACCGTGAAGAAAAACTCAAAGCAAACAAAGGTGACGCATAATGAATACACAGGTTTTGCCGGTGAATGACAAAAGCATTGCACTGGCGGCAGAACTGCTGCAAAAAGGCGAGCTGGTCGCCCTGCCGACCGAGACGGTCTACGGCATCGCGGCCGACGCCCGCAATGGCGAAGCAGTCAAAAAGATTTTTGAGGCCAAGGGCCGCCCCCAGGATAACCCCCTGATCGTGCACATCTACGGCATGGAGATGCTCAAGGGCATCGTGTCCGAGGTGCCCGACCGTGCCTACAAGCTGGCCAAAGCCTTTTGGCCCGGCCCGCTGACGATGGTCATGCCCCGGGGCGGGGAGGTCAGCGACGTGACCTGTGCAGGGCTGGAT
>ERZ791802.2727-NODE-2727-length-10041-cov-2.637092_pt1 | contig 10041 bp, 9 predicted proteins | sample MGYA00510308_ERZ791802 | MGnify/ENA primary metagenome ERZ791802 (study PRJEB30046, sample SAMN00792028) | human gut metagenome | study: EMG produced TPA metagenomics assembly of the A metagenome-wide association study of gut microbiota in type 2...
GTGGCAACACCCAATTTCTTACCGGCTTTTTTAGCTTTTTCAGCGATTGTTTGCAGGGGTTCTTTCCGGTCGTCCATTCCAATGGCTCCATTGTAAGTCTTTACCCCAGTGGAGAGGGCGGTACCTGCTGCCGATGAATCTGTTACTGAATTGGTGGCCGAGAAAGTGCTTGCCATGGTGCCTACGGGGAACTGTGTGAAGAGCAACGGTTCCACTCCTATACGTCCGTTTTGTAATTCGGCACGATACATTTCTGTGCCATTCACTTGGTTTACTCCCATTCCATCACCGATGAAATAGAAGACATACTTCGCCTGTCCGTGTGCTACAACGGATATCAGTACAAAGCATAATACATACATTAATCGCTTCATTATATTAAGAGGTTTTTGATTTTGACAGGCAAATATACGGATTACACAGGGGATAAACGAAAAAAACGGTAAACAAATTGCAGGTCTATTGCAATCGGTTTACCGTTTTGTAATATGAATGAAATACTGTTGTTATGCTTTCACGCGTCCTACGTAAGAACCGTCACGAGTATCGATTTCGATGGTTTCGCCTTCGTTGATGAACAACGGAACACGTACGGTTGCACCGGATTCTACGGTTGCCGGCTTCAGTGTGTTGGTAGCTGTATCACCTTTCATTCCCGGTTCGGTATAAGTAACTTTCATCTGAACTTTGATAGGCATGTCGGCGTAGAGTACGGTTTCTGTAGAAGCATCGGAAACAACGTCGAGCACGGCTCCTTCAAGAAGGAAATCTACTCCGTTGATCAGGTCGTGAGCGATCGGGTGCTGGTCGAAAGTTTCCTGGTTCATGAAGATATAATCTTCACCTTCTTTATATAGGAACTGGTAAGGACGACGTTCTACGCGTACATCTTCCAGTTTTTCACCGATATTGAAACGGCGTTCGAGAACATAACCGCTTACTACGTCTTTCAGCTTGGTGCGCATGAATGTGTTACCTTTACCTGGCTTTACATGAAGAAATTCGATACAGAAATAAAGCTTTCCGTCCATACGGATACAGGTTCCGTTCTTGATGTCTTGAGCATTAATCATACTTGATATCTTTTATTATTTAATGTTATTGAGTTATCTACTGGACTTTCCGGGTGCAAAAGTAATCTAAATCGGCAAAAAATACAAAATCTTTTGACTAAAAATGAGTTATCTCTTGGTTTATTTAAAAAAAGTGCCTATTTTTGCAGCCCGATTACGTAGAATAATAACAATAAAAACAAGATACAGTAATGAAAAGAACATTTCAACCCTCTAACAGAAAGAGAAAAAACAAACACGGTTTCCGTGAGAGAATGGCAACTGCTAACGGCCGTAGAGTATTGGCTGCACGTCGTGCTAAAGGTCGTAAGAAGCTGACTGTTTCTGACGAATACAACGGAGTGAAAGCATAAGGAATTATTCTGCAGAGTTGTAAAAAACGAAATTGAAGAAGTAAAGACATTGTCTTTGCTTCTTTTTTTATGCCGGCAGGTGACCTGTCGTTTCGGAGGTGACCATTCGTACTGTGTTAGGGTATCCGGGGTATCCCGGCATGTCAGGCCGGGTTTCTCGGTGTGGAACCATTCGTTTCACTTAATGAAACCATTCGTTCCATACGGATGAAACCATTCGTTCCATGCTATTGAAACTGTTGGTTTCAATAAAGAGGAACCGTTCGTTTCAATAGTATGAAACGAACTTAACGTATCTCGCCCTGTCTCCGGAAATGAAAAACTATGCAAACTCTATGCTACTGTGTAGTTAAAATTGTATCTTTGACGCGGATTAACAGCTAAGATTTATGACAATAAAGGAATTTTTTTCGTTCAAGGCCAATAAATACTTTTGGTTAAATCTGATGGCAATGGTGGCAGTGGTTTGCCTGTTGTTTTTCGGAGTATTGAAATGGCTGGATAGTTATACCCGTCACGGCGAGGCTGTCGTAGTGCCGAATGTCAAAGGCATGACAATTGATGAAGCGGAAATGCTTTTCCGTAATCATGGGTTGGTTTGTGTTGTATCGGATTCCAGTTATGTGAAGAATAAGCCGGCCGGAAGTATTTTGGATGTAACCCCGTCGGTGGGGCAAAAAGTAAAAGAGGGAAGAATAATTTATCTGACTATCAATACATTGAATATTCCTTTGCGTCCCGTGCCGGATGTAGCGGACAATAGTTCGATGCGCCAGGCACAGGCTAAAATATTGGCTGCGGGATTTAAACTGTCTGAGAATGAAATGATTCCCGGAGAAAAGGACTGGGTGTATGGAGTGAAGTATATGGGCCGGCAATTGGAGATGGGGGATAAGGTTCCCGTAGGAGCCACTCTGACGCTGTTGGTGGGAGATGGAGAGGAGTTGCCTGTGGATAATGATTCCATTCAAAATGCAGACAGCATAATGGATAGTCATGAATCACCGGTTGATGATTCGTGGTTTTAAGTGGATACCTGTCAAGATTTAGAAAGAAAACTGTATGATAGAGGAATTGCCGGACGATATAGAGAATGATATTGATGATATAGAACCTGTCGGAGAGGAAGCGGATGCCCAGTTGTACGAACACTTTCGGGTGGTTGTGGATAAAGGGCAGGCGATGATGAGAGTCGACAAATATTTGTTCGAGCGTATTGTCAATGCTTCGCGCAACCGTATCCAGAAAGCTGCCGAAGACGGTTTGGTAAGGGCCAACGGGAAACCGGTGAAAAGTAGCTTTACGGTGATGATGGACCGTCCGCGTTATGAGAATGAAATTATTCCGGAAGACATTCCCCTCGACATCGTATATGAAGATAAATATGTAATGGTGGTGAATAAGCCGCCCGGTCTGGTGGTACATCCGGGGCATGGAAATTATCACGGTACACTGGTCAATGCGCTGGCATGGCATATGAAGGACAATCCTGACTATGATGCCAACGATCCCCACGTAGGTTTGGTACACCGTATCGACAAGGATACTTCCGGATTGCTGGTCATTGCAAAAACACCGGATGCGAAAACGAATCTCGGAATCCAGTTTTTTAATAAAACGACGAAACGGCGTTATCGTGCATTGGTATGGGGAAATGTGGAGCAGGACGAAGGGACGATCGTCGGCAATATCGCCCGTAACCCGAAGGACAGGATGCAGATGGCGGTCATGTCCGATCCTACTGTCGGCAAACATGCCGTGACGCACTATCGTGTGCTCGAACGTTTGGGCTATGTGACGTTGGTGGAGTGTATTCTGGAGACAGGGCGTACGCATCAGATCAGGGTCCACATGAAGCATATCGGCCATGTATTGTTCAATGACGAACGGTATGGCGGACATGAGATTCTGAAAGGGACTCATTTTAGTAAATACAAACAATTCGTAAATAACTGCTTTGACACTTGTCCACGGCAGGCTTTGCATGCCATGACATTGGGGTTCGTACATCCTGTTACGGGAGAGGAGATGTATTTCACCTCGGAAATGCCCGATGATATGAGCCGGTTGATAGAGAAGTGGAGAAGCTATATAAGTAACAGAGAAATAGAATGAAACGCACAATTGCTATCGTGGCAGGAGGTGATACCTCCGAATTTCATGTATCCCTGCGTAGTGCACAGGGGATATGCTCTTTTATAGACAAGGAGAAGTATGATTTGTATATCGTCGAGATGGAAGGGCTCCGTTGGGAAGTGCAACTGCCTGATGGACGCAAGGCGCCGGTAGACCGCAATGATTTTAGCTTCATGAAAGGGGCGGAAAAGGTGAAGTTTGATTTCGCCTATATCACTATTCACGGCACTCCGGGTGAAGACGGGCGTCTTCAGGGGTATTTCGATATGATGCGTATCCCTTATTCCTGCTGTGGAGTATTGGCGGCTGCCATGACTTATGATAAGTTTATCTGTAACCAGTATCTCAAGGCTTTCGGTATTCGGATATCCGAGTCGTTACTGCTTCGCCAGGGGCAAACTGTTTCGGATGAAGACGTGATAGAGAAAATCGGTCTGCCCTGCTTTATCAAGCCGAGTTTAGGAGGTTCCAGCTTCGGAGTGACGAAAGTGAAAACCCGTGAACAAATACAGCCCGCCATTCTGAAAGCATTCAGTGAAGCGCAGGAAGTGCTGGTAGAAGCGTTCATGGATGGTACTGAAATAACTTGCGGTTGCTACAAAACAAAACAGAAATCAGTAGTGTTTCCTATAACGGAGGTGGTAACCGACAATGAATTTTTCGATTACGATGCCAAATACAACGGACAAGTGGATGAGATTACTCCGGCCCGTATTTCCGATGAGTTGACACGCCGTGTACAAACGTTGACTTCTGCCATTTATGACATCTTGGGATGCTCGGGAATTATCCGTGTCGATTACATCATTACGGCCGGTGATAAGATAAACCTGCTTGAAGTAAATACGACTCCCGGAATGACAGCTACCAGTTTTATTCCACAACAAGTGCGTGCTGCCGGATTGGATATAAAGGATGTAATGACTGATATAATAGAGAATAAATTTTAGTGACGCGTTATGAATACAACAGAGTTTGATGAAATCCGTCCTTATCACGACGAAGAACTTCCCCGTATATTCGAGGAATTAATTGCCGATCCGGCATTTCAGAAAGCCGCTTGTACTGTGATACCGAATGTGCCTTTTGAGATTCTGGCCCAGAAAATACGTGCTTGCAAAACAAAGCTGGATTTCCAGAAGACCTTCTGCTATGATATCCTTTGGAAACTGTCCGAAAGGCATACGAATGGCCTGACTCTCGATCATACGGCACTACCGGATAAAAAGAAGGCGTATGTGTATATAACCAACCATCGGGATATCATTCTTGATTCGGGCTTCCTTTCGATTTTGCTTGTGGACCAGGGCATGGATACAGTAGAAATTGCGATCGGAGACAATCTGCTGATCTATCCGTGGATCAAGAAGTTTGTCCGTGTCAATAAGTCGTTTATTGTGCAGCGTGCGCTGACCATGCGTCAGATGCTGGAATCTTCTGCCCGCATGTCACGATACATCCATTACACAATCCTGGAGAAGAATCAATCCGTCTGGATTGCACAGCGCGAAGGACGTGCCAAGGACTCCAATGACCGTACGCAGGACAGCGTGCTCAAGATGTTGGCTATGGGTGGTGAAGGGGATCTTATAGACCGTCTGATGGAGATAAACATAGCTCCGATGGCGATCTCGTATGAATATGACCCTTGCGATTTTCTCAAGGCGCAGGAGTTTCAGTTGAAAAGGGATATCGAGGGATATAAGAAAACGACGCAGGATGATTTGCGTAATATGGAAACGGGGCTGTTCGGCTATAAGGGAAAAGTACATTTCCAGGCCGCTCCCTGCATAAATGATGTTCTTGAAAAGATGGATCGCAGCTTGCCGAAGACGGAGCTGTTTGCGCACATTTCTTCATTGATAGACCGACGTATTCATGCCAGTTACCGTTTGTATCCGGGTAATTACATCGCTCATGATTTACGGACGGGGACCGATGAATTTACCGGTTACTATACTCCGGAAGAAAAGGCTCATTTTGAAAACTATATAGAGCAGCAACTGGGCAAGATCGATATCCCGAATAAAGATATTCCGTTTCTGCGCGAAAAGATGTTGCTGATGTATGCGAATCCGTTGACTAATTATTTGGCTGCTAAATAATCTGGCTGAAACGAACTTAATACTAACCCGATAAAAAATATCAAAGATGAATAAATTGTTTACAGGAGTTTTCCTGTTTTTCTCTACGCTTTTCTCTTGCCAGCAGAAGGGCGAGTTTAAGTCGCTGTCGGTGAATGACTTTGAGTCTCTGATAGAAGCTTCCGATGTGCAACGTCTGGATGTTCGTACTTTGGCCGAATATTCGGAAGGACGTATCCCTGCTTCGATCAATATCAACGTACTTGATGATTCGTTTGCTGCCATTGCCGATTCTACTCTTCAGAAAGACAGGCCGGTGGCGGTTTATTGTCGCAGTGGAAAGCGTAGTAAGAAGGCGGCTGATATTTTGAGTGAACGGGGATATCAGGTTTTTGAATTGGATAAAGGATTTAATGCTTGGCAGCAGGCAGGAAAGACAATTGAACAGTAAACAGCCTCTCCCCAACCCTCTCCGTGGGAGAGGGAGCCAAAGTTAGTACTGCTAATCAATTGTTTGCGAGTCATTTCTTACTCCCTCTCCCACGGAGAGGGCGGGGAGAGGCTTACTATAAAGCGGTTTGTTGGGTGATAAAGCCCGGCAAACCGTTTTTTCTACATAAAAGGCTTATTATTACACATGGGTTTTCGTAGTTCTCCGTAATCTTGCAGTCGTCAAACCCGCGATTTTTTTCATTGAATATATAATTAATAAAATTGGAGACTATGAAATTCAAAACTTTACTTTTGTTTGCCTTTGCCTTATTAATGCCGATGGCTTTATCGGCTGCTACTTCCATCAAAGAGGTGGGAGGCTGGTTCGAATCGGGCTATGTCACTTGGAATCTGGTAGAAGGGGCTTCTACCTATAGCGTTTATTGTAAGTCGGTTGACGGCTCTTATTCCAAATTGGATGCGGAACTGGTACGTAATTATGGAGATTACGGGCGTGCGGATGTGATAGGTGTCAAAGCCGGAACTTATCAATTTAAAATAGTACCGGTGGATGAAGAGGGAACGGAAATGACCGGTCAGGCTGTTGAGTCTTCTACATTTGAAGTGAAAGCGCACGATCGTGCGGGATTTGCTCATTTCAATTATTCGGGTGTAGGTGCATATAAGGATGACGGAACATTGAAGGATAATGCTAAAGTGCTTTATGTTACCTCTAAGACCGCTAAAACGGTGACCTGTCCTGTTGTCACAGACAATAAGGGCAAGGTTGAAACCTTCACTGGACTTCAAACCATTATCGATGCACGTCAGAAAGGGTATGATACGACACCTTTGGTAATTCGTATCATCGGCCTGATTGAAGCAAATGACATGGACCATTTTTCCAGTAGTGCGGAGGGATTACAGATTAAAGGAAAGAATGCGAACAGCGAGATGAACATCACCCTTGAGGGAGTGGGAAATGATGCTACAATCCGGGGATTCGGCATTTTGCTGAGAAATTGCAAGAGTGTTGAAATTAGAAACTTTGCGGTTATGCTCTGTATGGATGATTGTATCTCGTTGGATACGGATAATAGTAATTGCTGGGTGCATAATATTGATTTCTTTTATGGTAAAACCGGTAGTGCTTCGGACCAGGCTAAAGGTGACGGTTCTTTGGATTGTAAGGCAGATTCCAAATATATGACTTTCTCTTACAACCGTTTTTGGGATTCGGGTAAGATGGCTCTTTGTGGTATGACATCCGAAACGGGAGAGAATTTTATCAGCTATCATCATAATTGGTTCGATCACTCGGATTCGCGCCATCCTCGTGTGCGTACAATGACCGTACATGTATACAATAATTATTTTGACGGTATCTCAAAATATGGGGTGGGAGCTACTACCGGTTCGAACGTATTTGTAGAAAGTAACTATTTCCGTAATACAAATAAGCCGATGATGATTTCTTTGCAGGGTACAGATATTGTAAATGGAGAGAAAAATGCAACTTTTAGCGGAGAGACCGGTGGGATGATCAAAGCATATGGGAATGTTTACGCGGAGAAATCCTCCAATTTTAAGCTTGTGACACACAAGCAATCAGCTACAAGTTTTGATTGTTATGAGGCGGAAACACGTGATGAAGTTGTACCGGCTTCTTATGTGACTCTTTCCGGAGGTACGTCTTATAATAATTTTGATACGGATAAGAGCAAGATGTATACATACGCTGTTGATGTGGCAACGGATATTCCGGGAATTGTTTCCGGACAATATGGTGCCGGGCGTATGCAGCACGGTGATTTTAAATGGTCTTTTGACAATGCGGTTGACGACGCTTCGTCTGCTGTAAATACTGCGTTGAAGTCTGCAATCACTAATTATACTTCTCAATTGGTTGGTGTTTTCGGCGATACTTCCGGTGGTGACGGTGATGGTGACGGTGATGGCGATGGCGACGGTGATGATAAACCTGTGCCGCCGGTGGACGGCGATTATTCCTGTTATTTCACGGCTGATAAGAAACCGTCCAATGATTTTTATACGGTAACAGGCAACTATTCTAAAGATAAAGGTTCGGTAACTGTAAACGGGACGGAGTATGATTGGTGTTTGAAAATGGAAAGTGCCACTTCTGTAAAATTCACAATAGAGGAGGAAATGACGCTGACTTTGGTTTTTGGAAAAGCTGATAAAACACCTAATATTAAAATTGACGGGACGAAAGTTGCAAGCGATTCAGACGGTATCCTTACCTATAAATTAGCTGCCGGCTCGCACGAATTGACAAAGGCGGATTCGCATAATCTTTTCTATATAAATCTGACACCTGCTTCAAGTTCGACCGGTATCGAGGAGACGGTTAGTGAGGCTGCCGATGAAGATGGCATTATCTATGATTTGTCCGGTAGAGTGGTTCAGAATCCTCAGAGAGGTATTTATATAAGAAACGGGAAGAAGATATTCTTTCAGTAGTGTTGGGATAGCCTGTTGAAGGCTGAATATGGTTTTAGTGAAAAAGCTCCGGTTGTCTGCGGTATTCCCGCCGGATAACCGGAGCTTTTGTTGTTGTGATATGCTGTGTTGAGGCTGCTTATTGCAATCCTTCCAGTAGTCTTTTCAATACGACTGTGGCCGATATTTCACGATTGGCAGCTTCCGGTATGACGATAGACTGCGGGCTTTCGATGACATCGTCCGTTACGATCATATTACGGCGTACAGGCAGACAGTGCATGAAATAAGCATGGTTGGTCACTGCCATCTGGCGGTCACTTACCGTCCACTCGCGGTCTTTGCTTAAGATCTGTCCGTAATTGTCACCTGTATAGGCAGCCCAATTCTTGGCATAGATAAAGTCGGCTTCTTCGAAAGCTTTCATTTGGTCGTATTCCACCTTTGCACGGCCTACAAACTTCGGATCGAGTTCATAACCTTCGGGGTGGGTAATTACAAAATCGTAATCGGTTGCATTCATCCATTCGGCAAACGAATTCGGTACGGCTTGTGGCAATGGACGGGGATGGGGTGCCCAAGTCATGACCACTTTCGGCCGAGCGGTTTTTTTGTATTCTTCAATGGTGATAAGGTCGGCAAAACTCTGTAACGGATGGCGCGTGGCTGCTTCCATCGAGAACACCGGACGACCGGAGTATTTGATGAACTGGTTAATGATTACTTCTTCATAGTCATAATCACGATTCTCGAAACGTGCAAAAGAGCGTACGCCTATGATGTCGCAATAACACCCCATCACCGGAATGGCTTCCAGCAGATGTTCCGGTTTGTCGCCGTCCATGATAACTCCCCGTTCGGTTTCCAGTTTCCATGCCCCCTGATTAATGTCGAGAACAATAACATTCATCCCTAAATTGAGTGCCGCCTTTTGGGTACTCAGGCGTGTACGCAGGCTGGAATTGAAGAAGATCATCATCAAAGTCTTATTTCTTCCCAACTCTACATATTTAAAACGGTCTTTTTTAATCTCAAATGCTTCGGCCAAGGCGATTTTTAAATCGCCTATGTCCTGTACACAAGTAAATTTCTTCATATCTCTCTATTTTTTTAATTATACTTCTCCCATCTCCATTCTCCCATCTCTCATCTCTTCTCAACTCTCCCTCGTTTGTCCGTCTCCTTCAATGATCCATTTGTAGGAGGTTATTTCTTCGAGTGCCATCGGACCGCGAGCATGCAATTTTTGCGTACTGATACCGATTTCGGCTCCCAATCCGAATTGTGCTCCGTCGGTAAAGGCCGTGGATACATTGGTATATACACAAGCGGCATCTACAATTTTGCTGAATAGGGCGGCGCATTCCTTATTTTCTGTGATGATGCTTTCGCTGTGCTTGGAACTGTATTCTGCAATATGCCCCAAGGCGTCTTCAATACTTTTCACGGTTTTGATTGCCATCTTATAGTCCAGAAATTCTGTGCCGAAGCTTTCCGGGG
>ERZ791802.2741-NODE-2741-length-9984-cov-8.729177_pt1 | contig 9984 bp, 10 predicted proteins | sample MGYA00510308_ERZ791802 | MGnify/ENA primary metagenome ERZ791802 (study PRJEB30046, sample SAMN00792028) | human gut metagenome | study: EMG produced TPA metagenomics assembly of the A metagenome-wide association study of gut microbiota in type 2...
AGCTTACAGTCAGTGACTCGCACTTGCCGTGGGGACAAATAGTTGAACATGGGCACATCACGCCAAGAGAACTGCCCAGCACAAAGGCGCTCGTACGCCTCTTGGGAAGAGATAACTGCAGCATTTCCATGAAGGGTGCTGACAGAAAGATGGTTGTCTACCTTGTAGAGGATACCGCCCTCTGCCACCCAGCAGACCAATTCACCATTGGTAAGCACATCGTCCTCTACTACACATTCTGCCCGAAAAGCGTACCTTCCCGCGCTCTCGTCCGCGGTGACAAAACTGGCCGCATCGGGGATCTCGACGCCCAGCTTGTCCAGAGCGGCACGAAGGTCGTCCTCTGTGATCGCTCCACCCTTTTCGCTGTATCGTTGTTTACTGTCCACGCGATAATCCGTGTACTCGTAGGAATGATCATTGTAATACACCCACAGGGCATAGGTGCGGTGGTCAGAGTAGAAAGCTCTGCTGTCATAGTAATCTACATCGGGAGTACCGAATCGAATTTCCGCTCCCTGTCGCCCAACAAATTCTGACGCAAAGGCATCGCAGTCCTTCCTTGTGAACGGCTCCGTCCGGTACACTCCGGACGGTCCGGGCTCATTGGACAAAGAACATTCCTGCACCCATTCGATTTCCTTGGTCTTCGCGTTGTAGATCGGACCGTCCGCAAGGTTGCCATAGGGCCGGAAATGATAGGTGAGGAACACACCGGCCAGAGCAGCGATGGACAGAATGGGAAAAATAACATAGACTCCGGCGGTTTTCCATTGTTTCCTCACCAAGCTGACGAACAGCACACAAAAGCAGTACCCCAGCATGGCCCCAAAAACATTGCATATCAGATCGTCCACATCGGCCTGTCCACGACCAAGGACATACTGAAGCAGCTCGATCACAAGAGATGTGCCGACCCCGGCGGTCAGCATCCAAAACCACCGTCGGAAATGCTTTACCGCAAGAGGAAGCAGTACGCCCAGTGGAAGGAACATGGCGATGTTCAGCAAAGGGTTTAGCCAAATTTGCAGGGTAAAGTTATTCCACGCCTCCCAAAACGCCAAAAAGGGAAGGAGCTGGACGCCCGTTCGCATACCATCCATACGATTCATTAAAGTGATGGCAGCAAGCCCACCCAAGTAGCACAACAGAAGGAGAAAGGCGACAGCTTGCCCTTTCGGAAAACATTTTCCTTCTCGACGGCACTTCAGGTTCAGCATAACAAGAATTACTGCACCTGCCGCCAAGCCGATCAAAGCGAGGGGAATTGCATTTCGAAAAAAGGCAACACCGCACAATTGCGTCCGCGCGCTTCGGCGGATCTTTTCCGCCAATTCCGCGGTCTGGAAAACTCGAAATATGTCGCAGCCGTTGGCGTCAAAGACGCCTTACTGATGCGGCATACCCCTTGAGCGTGTCAAACAAGTTTTTGGCAGTCTGAGCCCCTGCTTTCATTCTGAAGCAGGGGCTTTTTGACGCGTTTTATGGGTTTACCGGAAGGCGGTTTCCGGCATCAGTGCTCGGCGCCGCCGACCTTGCTGCAAATGTCCTTGTCGTTTTCTGCGATCGCCGCGATGGCGGCCTCCAATCCTTTCACGATGTCTGCCTTAGACAGAGAGGGCACGTCGCGCTTTTCGATCACTTGCTCATGCAGGAAGGGCACATGGACAAAGCCGCCGCGCATATTGGAAAATTCCTTTGCGATGTGATAGAGCACACCATACATCAGGTGATTGCAGACATAAGTCCCCGCCGTGTTGGATACGGCAGCCGGGATGCCGGCCTCGCGCATTTTCTGCACCATGGCCTTGATGGGCAGAGAGGAAAAATAGGCCGTGTCTCCGTCCTCAAAGATCGGCGTGCCGACGGGCTGATTGCCCTCGTTGTCGGGGATGCGGGCGTCGTCCACATTGATCGCGACGCGCTCCGGCGTGATGCCGAACCGGCCGCCCGCCTGACCGATGCACAATGTGACATCCGGCTTTTCTGCCTGCATGGCCTCGTAGACGGTGGCGATCGATTTTCCGAACACCACGGGGACGTTCAGCTTGATGATCTCCGCACCGGCAATGGTGTCCTTGATCATGCGCACGGCCTCTTGAGAGGGATTGACCGCTTCGCCGCCAAAGGGATCAAACGCAGTGATAAGGATCCGCATAAATGGTTACCTCCTTGTGCAAGATTTTGTACTGCTGGGTCAGAATGCAAAGAAGTACATCAGGAATACATGTACGATCAGCATGAAAATGGCAACCGGTACCTGCGATTTGATGATCGCGTATTTGTTGCGCACCTCCAGAAGGGCGGCAGGCATGATGTTAAAGTTTGCAGCCATGGGCGTGCAGAGCGTACCGCAGTAGCCTGCCGTCAGACCCAGCGCACCCACGACCACCGGGTTTGCACCCTGCATGATCAGGAACGGGATGCCGATGCCCACGGTAATGACCGAGAACGCTGCAAAGCCGTTGCCCATGATGATCGTGAACAGAGCCATAGCGACGCAATAGATCAGCGAGGCAATGAAATGGTTCCCTTCCGGAATGATGGCGCTGACGCCGGAGGCGATGACCGTTCCGACACCGGCAGCGGTAAACAGCGCACCCAGAGCGGAAAGAAGCTGCGGCAGAATGCCGATCGTACCGACATTGTCCATCAGGCGCGTGCCGTCGATCACGGCATACTTGGGGCTGCATTTTACAAGCAGCAGCACGGTGATCAGCGCGCAGATACCGGAAAGACCGATGGCGTTGTTGGAGGTCATCCACTTGAGCGCAGCAACCTTATCTCCCAACGTGGCAAACACCACCGCAAAGAGCGCAAGGCAAAGCGCGGGAATAAAGATCTTGTAGCCAAGCTTGTTGGCATGGGCGCGGACTTCCTTCGGGTCTGGCACGTTGCTCTTGGACTGCACAACGCCTTTGCTGCCCGTGAGCACGGCAAGGATCACGACGCAGACGCCGGTGATCCACTTGGGGAGCCAGTTGCCACCGATGAAGGTAAACGCAAGCACGAACCAGAAGATGGCGGTCGTTGCTTTTTTGCGGCAATCCGCATCGCGCAGCGCTTTTACGCCAACGGCCACAAAGACAAGACCGATCAGCGTATAGAAAACTTCACCAAGAATCTGGGTAAATGTCATCGCTTGGCACCTCCTCCAGCATTCATCATTTTCTCGATCTTCTTATCCAGCATCAGGTTGCGGACAATGCCGACAAGGACCGAAGTCACGGCGATCGGAATGGACCATGTCGCGATCTGCACGGCGCTTACGTCAAAGCCCTGCTCGACCAGCGTGGCAACGATCAGCAGCGTGCCGGACGCGCCCATGAAGCAGTTCTGCGCATAGAAGTTGCCGTAGTTCTCCGCTGCGGCACTCGCGCCGCGAATAACATCGGATACCTCGGGGGTGACTTCGCCGTATTTGGAAGCAGCGCCTTCCGCCATCGGCACGACAACGGGGCGAACAAACTGCGGATGGCCGCCCAGACGAACGGAGAATGCAGCGGCGAGCGTACGAATCGCCTGATAGATCAGAATGACGCGGCCCGTGGTGGCGTTTTTGATGCTGCGGATGAAGTCGATTGCCTTCTCCTTCAAGCCGTAGCGCTCACAAACACCGATGACGGGCAGGGTTAGGACGAACAGCGTGGCAGTTCTGTTGGAGATGAAGGACTTGCCGAGCGTATCGAAGATTTCCATAGGCGTCATTCCGGCAACAAGGCCGGTGGCAAGCCCCGCGATGACAACTGTAGCGATCGTGTCGAATTTGATGGCAAATCCGATGATGACGATTACTACTCCAATGAGCTTCAGAATTTCCATGTTTTTCCTCCTCTTTGATTAAAATCACCATATTGAAACAGTTTCCTGTTATGGCCCTAACAAGGGGGCGCTGGCGCCGGCGCACGTCCGCCGGTCAAGGTCAGCTTTTGAGGCAGCTCTTTTCCACAACAAAGGAGCTTTCCAGCACGCGTGTAATAATGCGCTCGGTCTCCTGCCGGTCCTTCTGTGTCAGTTCCATCAGCTCCTCCAGTGTCCATGTGCTCTTTTTCAGAAGCGCCTTTGTGTAAAACCGCAGCTCCTTCAGAAGCGACTGCATCAGCAGCGCCAAAAGGACAAAGGGAAACGAGAGCAGTGTGCGGAAAAACGTAAAATAGAACTGGATCTTGCCGTCGTGAAAGCAGATCAGGAAAAAAACAGCCGTGATGCTCAGCCCAAGCAGCGCGGAATAAAACATGATATCCAGACCCGCCGGGCGGTACCGCATGATGCGGATCGGCTGGGCAAATTGGTATGCAGCATTGCGCGGCTGCGGGTCATTTTGTGTTTTTTTCACGGCGGAGCGCCTCCTTCTTTCAGAATGGCGGAGAAAGAGCCGGATGAGATGGCCGACTGTGAAGTGTAATATATATTGTATATTTTGACAGAAAAATGATTTCGTGTCAATGATTTTTTCGCTTTTTTCACACGAGGTATTGTTTTTTTTCATATGGACGCGCTTGGTGTTGATTTCCATGCGTATTTGCAATAGACTGTATGTATAAGCTGAACACGACCCTTCCGTGTCAAACGAACGCGCTTCTGACCGAGCCATCCGCTTCGTGGCAGCGGGTGCGCCGTTCGGGCTGCGGATGGCTTTCTCATCTGAGGTGCTGCTATGAACATCGAGACTGGTATTTCCATCATCATGCACGACTGGATCCATGTCCAGCGGGATGAGCTTGTCCATTTCATTACCGACGAAAGACACATGGCTGAGGCCGAGGCCATGAGTCGTTGGGCGCGGACGCACAATGCGATTTTGAAGACCACGATCATTCCCTCCCATTTGGTGCAGGACGGGGAACTGGTGGAGAAAATGGCAGAGGTGCTGTCTTTTACAAATGTCATCATCGGCGCAACGGATTACTCTTTTATCACCACAGACGCGGTTCGGCAGGCAACACGGCAGGGGGCGCGATTTTTGTCCCTGCCGCTATCCTGTGCGGACGGAAGCTCTCTTTTGGAGCAGGATTTTATCGCGATGGACACCCGCTGGGCGGCTCACGCGGCCCGAAGGCTGCTGAAATACATCAATGCGGCAGATACGATCCGTGTGACAACGACAGTGGGGACAGACCTGCGCTTTTCAAAGGAGGGACGCAACGGCAGGTATTTTAACGGCGTAGCCTCCAAAAAGGGAGACATTAGCAGCGCCAGCTTTGAGGCATATATCCCGATCGTAGAAACACAGACCGAGGGGGAGCTTTGCTTGGACGCCTCTATGGGATATCTCGGAAAAGTCCGCGAGCCCTTCGAGGTTGCCTTTCGCAGCGGACGAATTTTCTGCGAGGGGCAAAAAAGCTCGGATGCGGCGCGCCTGTGCAAATATCTGGAGGAGTTTCACGATCCGCAAATGTACTTTAGCGGCGAACTTGGCATTGGACTGAACAAGCTCTCGCAATGCCGGGGCGTATCGTATATTGAAGACGAGTCTGCCTATGGTACATTCCATATCGGCTTAGGACGAAATCTGGCGCTGGGTGGAAATCAGCAGGCCGCAGGACATTTTGACATCATCACCTACCGTCCGAGTATCTATGCCGACAGCGTTTGCATCATGAAGGACGGAGAAATTGCCGTGTAGCTTACGAGAGAACAATTAACGCACGGCCTGCCTCCTCAGACACCGCCGCGGGCGAGCCTTCGCGCATTGTAGAAAAGGTCAAAGAAAAACGAGGTCGCGGCGACCCCGTTTTCTTTGACCTTTTATGCTGGACGATCATGTATGCGTCTTGCGCAGCAGCGCAGCGAGCTTGGCGATCAGCTCCACGGAGCCGACCGAATATCCGGCCGAGGCAAAGCGGCAGTCGGGGTATTCGCCCGTCAAAAGCAGCAGCGGATAGTCGCCCGGCTCCAAAAATAAAAAATGGTTCCGATAAAATCATGCACGGTAATCTTTCTCCCTTCAATAAAATCGTATGCGAGCGAAGAAACACGCCGAAAGGCGCACAACTCCGCCGCCTGTGAGGATGCGAAATTCCTATTCGGAACGGTTGGAATGACAGCTGCAATGTGTATCTTGTATTTTGACCAAAAGGTTGGTTTCTTGTTCTTTTGCTTATGCATATAATACCTCTTACACTTTAATATACCTCGACGTCCGTCCCGCACCGATACGCTTTACCGAGCCGGTCTTAACCATTACCCCAAGGACGGCTTCGATGGTCGTGGGGCTGACATCGGGGAGCATTTTGCAGATATCAGCTTTGGAAAGCGGGGTCAGGCTGTTCAGAACGGTCGCCTCCACACGGGTCTTTTTCGTGATCTTCTTACCGTGTACCACAGCAAACCTTTTGTCCAACTCCTTATAGCACATATAAAGCGTGGAGAGGAAATTCTCGATAAAGGGGAAATAGGAGTTTTCATTCGTTTCCCATCCGGCAGAGGACTGCCGCAAGGCTCCGTAATAATACGCCTTGTAGTGGTTGATCTGTTCCTCGAAGGACACATATTTCCCGGCGTCAAAGCCGTTTTTGTATAACAGCAGCAGTGACAGCAGACGGGACATTCTGCCGTTGCCGTCCCGGAACGGGTGGATGCAGAGGAAATCTAAAATTACGCATGGGATCAGAAGAAGCTGATTGATATTTGCATCGCTTCGAGCATCCAGATAGGCAAGCTCTAACTGCTCCATGGCTTTTGGAGTCTCGCTTGCAGGCGTGGGACGAAAACGCACACGCCGATTTCCATCGGCGTCGATCTCCAAAATCACATTATCGTCGGTTTTGTACTGCCCTCCGTACTCATAGCCCGCAAAGCTCATCATCATTTCGTGCAGCCGCAGAATGTCGCTCTGCCGAAAGCCGATGTGTTCATAGCCCGAGTGGATCGCATTCAGGGCATCTCTATACCCGGCAATTTCAGCCTCGTTGTGGTTCAGCGGAGCGCTGTTCTGATTGACAATGGCGGCGATACGCTCGTCGCTGGTCACAATGCCCTCGATGGCGTTGGAGCTTTTTATGGACTGCACCTTTGCGACAGCCTCCAGCTCCGTGAAGATCTGTGTGTACTCCTCCTTGCGCACGCCTGCCATGGTTTTCAGCTCCGTAATGCTGGATGTGAGGTTCACAAGGTTTGCCGGCAGCATACCGTTATTCAAAAAGGAGTAATCGAATTTTCTCATACAGCACCAGCCTTTCTGCATATAATTATAGCGTACTATATGCAGAAATGCAAGCGATCATCTGAATTATCTGCATATTCTTTTCTAAAAATATATGCAGATTAGGATTTGAAATATGCAGTATAATAAAAAACGGCACGGAGTTTCCGTGCCGTTTGCGTTAGTTCGCTTTGATTTTTGAAGTAGCCCACAGCATCAACACTTCCGCAGAAGTTAATGTGCTGCAGCTTCATATCCTCCTTTTGATTGTTGGGGCTCTTAACTCGAAAGGATTAGTTTTCCACCCTAGTCGTTTTCGGCCAACACACCACCCATGTTTCGGATGCTTTCTCTGAATGTACTAAACCTCATGGGCTGTACTTCAGAAGAGTGTATTCGGGGCGTTATCAGGCACTGCATACGTTTCCTGTGCCGGCAATGTCGCTGGTTTTATCGGGTTTTGCAGATAGTATGCCGTTAGCCACGACTGGTAGTGGGTTTTGGTCATCAGCATAAGCTCGCTGAACAGTTCAAATGTCATGCTGACCGAGACATGGTTTTCCGGATTCTTTCCGAACCGCGGTACGATCAGGCCTTTGGCGTTGGTTTCTCTGGGACCGCTGTCAGCAACGAAAAGAAAATCCGTCTTATTGCCGCAGACGAGCTGCGCAGTCCGCGACAGCTTTTTCCATCCGCCCGTGCCCGTCCGTACCTTGCGAGCTTTTCCGCCGAAGTGCCGCCAAGACACTGATAGAGCGGCGTGCTGTCGCCATTTTTCTTCTTAACCTGCATTAGATAGCGCAATTCACCACCCATCAGCTTCCGGCACAACTCCAACACCTCCGCCATATCGATGTAGATTTGAATGCTGTTGGTCTGACGCTGGCCGGAGGGCTTGCTGAGGTCGTAGGAGGCAAATGTAAAATGCGCCTTCCCGATCTCAAAGGCATCATTCAGGCTTTCCACAAAGCAGTTGCGTGCATTGACGCGAATGATTTGGCTACGGTTGCGGTCATCATTCATAGCTGAGCTCCTTCCACAATGCCGGCAGATGTTCAAGTGCGTCGATAAGACGGTCGCTGTTTTTTTGGAACTGTTTCCGGAAATCCTCCTGAATGTCATAATTGAGATACAGCGCCTGATAGGTGATGGACCAGACCCGCTCCATGGATTTGTCAGGAAGCATTTTCTCCAGCTCCACGATTTGCTGTCTTACAGAGAACAGCGCTTTCTGCCATGCAATAAAATCGTTGTCGTGGATGGGGATGCCGAAGCTTTCTACCCACTCGCGTACGGTATGCTCTTCGGAACGATCTCCGCACTCAATGGGGTTGATGATATACTGGATTCTGGCTCGCTCAATGGCGTTCGGATCCGTTTCTTTCGCATCCAGCTTTATGCTGCGGCCCAGTGGGAACAGGGCGCAAACCGTAGGCTTTGCATTATGAACAGAACATTTCCGGTCCCTGAGCAGCGGGCAACGCTTAATAGATCCTCTCGGCTTGAGCCGTACAATGGGGATTCGGGAGTTTTGCCCCAGATATACCTCGCAATATTGTGCAATGGTGTCCCATGGCGCAAGTCCCAGCTCCTTGGATATGTTGTAGAGGTCTTTGGGATTCAGGAGACTCCGATTTCTTTTCTGAGGGCTGTTTTTGTGAAACAGAAGCCTCTGGCGCTTGGTTATCGGCTGAATCAGCTGCAGCAGTCACTTTATCTTTTTCACCTCCGCAGGCGGCGAGAGGGACAAGAGCTAGGGCAATCAGCAAAACGCACAATAGTTTTTTCATCTGCGAACACCTCCAAGTACCGTGCCCATCAGCCACGACAGACCGAAAGCGCCGATCTGAACGGCAACGATGGTGGAGCCTACCGGCGTACCGGCGAGAATGGACGCCAGAATGCCGAGCAGCGCACAGAAAACCGAAAGGACTGCCGCGCAGATGGTCACGCTGCGAAAGCTCTTGAACATCCGCATGGCGGACAGCGCCGGGAAGATCACCAGTGCGGAGATCAGCAGGGAACCCACAAGGTTCATCGCCAGCACGATGATGACCGCAACGACGACGGCGATCAGCAGGTTGTAAAGCCCCGCCTTCGTGCCGGTCGCCCTTGCGAAACTCTCGTCAAAAGTCACGGCAAAGATCTTATTGTAAAACAGGATGAACACCGCTACGACCAGCACCGACATTCCCACGCACAGCCATACCTCTGTGGGGGACAGCGTCAGAATGGAGGTGGAGCCGAACAGCGTGCTGCACACATCGCCCGAAAGATTGGACGAGGTGGAGAAAATGTTCATCAGAAGATACCCGATAGCCAGTGCTCCCACCGAGATCATGGCGATGGCGGCGTCGCCCTTGATTTTCGTATTCTGCCCGGTGCGCAGGAGCAGCACGGCGCTGAGGATGGTAATGACCATTACAAGGGGCATTTTGTTGGTGATCTGCAGCACGGCGGCAATCGCCATTGTGCCGAATGCCACATGGGACAGACCGTCGCCGATGAAGGAAAATCGTTTCAGCATATGCCTTCATCAGGCATGATGATTCAGAGTCACTGCTAAAGATACGTGTCTTTAATCCTTAAAAGACCGTTGACCTTGCGCGCAGAGCGCGGGTCAGCGGTCTTTTGCTGTCCAGCCGCAGAAGGCGGCGGCAAATTGGCAGTTCAGCGTTTTATGGCGGCGAAATGAGCATTTTTTACAACAATCTGCGCATTATTGTGCATTGTATTGCATCGAAGTATCCGATATGATGAATTTATACTATTTCTTAATAAAACATTTCAAATAATTGCAGTGATATGATATACTATATCTGGGTGATAAATATGGCTTC
>ERZ791802.2784-NODE-2784-length-9848-cov-3.819259_pt1 | contig 9848 bp, 9 predicted proteins | sample MGYA00510308_ERZ791802 | MGnify/ENA primary metagenome ERZ791802 (study PRJEB30046, sample SAMN00792028) | human gut metagenome | study: EMG produced TPA metagenomics assembly of the A metagenome-wide association study of gut microbiota in type 2...
AGGCGTTAGGACCGTAAACTAATAACGTTTTCAAAACATTAGAATTCTTAGTTAAACAATCCTTGTTAATGATGTAATCACAAACAGAAGTTAAGAGAAACACAATAGCGAAACAGTTTGCCATTGTCAGGGTGAAAAATTGCAGTTCTTCAGAATTTCAGGAAATTGATTTAATGTACGGTCCAATGAAGGACAATATTTTCCACTAACTTACACGTTCTTAAAAGGGCGTATTTTCAATGGCCTTTAGCTGTCAAATTTCCATACAAATCAGTGCGTTTTCAGTGCGGCTTTCTGCTAAAATGCCCCGCAACGACAGGCTCGATGACAACGCTGTGGACTCTGCTTGAGACCGCAGGCTGTGCAACGGGCCCGATATTTGTTTTATTCACTTTTCTTTTAGGGAAAAATCATGGCTATTGAACGCACCCTTTCCATCATCAAACCCGATGCCGTTGCCAAGAACGTGATCGGTCAAATCTACACGCGTTTTGAAAACGCCGGCTTGCGCATCGTTGCCGCTCAAATGCGTCAACTCTCCCAAGCCGAAGCCGAAGGCTTCTATGCTGTTCACAAAGAACGTCCCTTCTTTAAGGACTTGGTAGCTTTCATGACCTCCGGCCCCGTGATGATTCAAGTGTTGGAAGGTGAAGGCGCTATCGCTAAGAACCGTGAATTGATGGGTGCTACCGACCCGAAGAAGGCTGCTCCGGGCACGATCCGCGCTGACTTCGCTCAAAGCATCGACGCTAACGCCGTGCACGGTTCCGATGCTCCGGAAACCGCTGCTGTGGAAATCGCTTACTTCTTCCCGACCTTGGCTATTTGCGAACGCAAGTGCTGCGGTTGCTGCTGCGGTAAGTAATTCTTCGCGCTAAACCGGCGGGCAGTGATTGAGTGCTCTGCCCGCGCGGTTTGAATGAGTCGCCCTCCGGTGACTCTTTTTCAATTTTGTAGCCGTCTTTTTATCAAAGTTATGTCTGAGAACTCCGAACGCGTCAATTTACTGAATTTCGATCGTGATGGGTTGATTGCCTATTGCGAAAGTTTGGGAGAAAAGCGTTTCCGTGCCGTGCAACTGTTGCGTTGGATGCACAAGCACTGTGTGGGTGATTTTGACAAGATGACGGACTTGGCCAAGAGCTTTCGAGCAAAGCTTGAAGCCAGTTGCGAAATTCGAGGCCCCGTGGCCATTCGAGACAAAATCTCGTCCGATGGTACCCGCAAGTGGCTCTTTGATGTTGGCTCGGGTAACGCTGTAGAGACCGTTTTTATCCCGGAAGATGATCGCGGCACGCTTTGCATTTCCACGCAAGCAGGCTGCGCCATGGGCTGCCTTTTCTGCTCAACGGGTAAGCAAGGTTTTAACCGCAACCTCACCACCGCTGAAATCATCGGTCAGCTCTGGCATGCTGAAAAAACGCTTCGTGAGGATGCCGGCGTGACTGATCCTGCTGATCGCATCATCAGCAACGTGGTGTTAATGGGCATGGGCGAGCCTTTGCAAAATCTCGATAACGTGATTGCCGCATTAAAGTTAATGCTCGATGACAATGCCTACGGTTTAAGTCGTCGCCGAGTGACCGTCTCCACCTGTGGGCTGACCTTGCAAATGGATAAACTCGCACAAGCCGTTCCCGTGGCGCTTGCCGTATCGCTTCATGCGCCCGACGATGAGCTTCGCGACATGATCATGCCCATTAATCGCAAGCATCCGCTCGCTGATTTGATGGCAGCTTGTAAGCGCTACTTGGCTCACGCGCCGCGTGACTACATTACGTTTGAGTACGTGATGTTGGGAGGCGTGAACGATTCGATTGCGCATGCTAAGGCTCTCGTGAAATTGGTCAAGGGTGTCTCCTGCAAATTCAATCTCATTCCCTTTAATCCTTTTGCCGATAGTGATTTGAAAAAGCCAGAGGCAGCCACGGTAAAAGCGTTCCAAGATTATTTGATGGGGCAGGGGATTGTGACGACGATTCGTAAAACGCGAGGTGATGATATTGATGCCGCTTGCGGTCAGTTAGCCGGCAGTATCAAAGATAAAACCCGTCGCGCAGAGCGCTTGGCAGAGCAAAAAGCCCGCGCCACGTTTTTGATTAAAGAGGAGAAGTAAGCGATGGACGTTTACGAGCCTCGTCGAAAAAGTCACTGTGTACACGTGAAGTACGGTTCGCGTGATGTCACGATTGGTGGCAACGCCCCCGTGCGTGTGCAGTCCATGACCAATACTTTAACGGCTGATGTGGATGCAACGGTTGCCCAGGTAGCAGAGCTTGCGCACGCCGGTAGTGAACTCGTGCGCCTGACGGTTAATACGCCTGAGGCTGCTAAGGCCGTGGTGGCGATTCGAGAAAAGTTGGATGCGCTCGGCTGTGATGTGCCGTTAGTTGGTGACTTTCACTACAACGGCCATAAACTTTTAACCGAAGTTCCCGAATGTGCGGTTGCTTTGTCGAAATACCGCATCAATCCAGGCAATGTCGGCAAGGGCGAGCGCGGGATGGAAAATTTCGCACGCATGATTGAAGTGGCCTTGGCCAATGATAAGCCTGTACGCATCGGGGTAAACGGTGGTTCGTTAGATATGGCGGTGTTGTCCAAAATGATGGACGAAAACCGCGTTAAGGCCAATCCTGAGACGCCGGGCGAAGTGCTGTGTCACGCTATTGTGGCTTCGGCCGTGCAAAGCGCCAAGCAAGCTCAAGCCCTGGGGATGGGCGCTGACAAAATCGTGCTCTCGGCTAAAGTCTCTGATGTGAAGGATTTGATTGCTGTTTACCGGGAATTGGCCTCATCGTGCGACTATGCATTGCATTTGGGCCTGACCGAAGCCGGTATCGGTACGAAGGGTGTTGTAGCTAGTTCTGCCGCCATGGGCGTACTCTTGGCGCAGGGCATTGGCGATACGATCCGTGTGAGTATTACACCCATGCCGGGTCGAGCCCGTACCGAAGAAGTTCAAGTGGCTCAGGAACTTTTGCAGACAATGGGCCTGAGAAGCTTTATGCCGCTTGTGGTATCGTGTCCCGGATGCGGCAGAACATCGAGTGAATTATTCCAACAGATGGCCGCTGATACGCAAGCGTATTTGCGTGAAAAGACTCCCGAGTGGCGACAAACGTGCCCGGGATTTGAGTCTATGGTGGTGGCTGTCATGGGGTGCGTGGTCAATGGACCGGGCGAAAGTAAAAATGCCAGTATCGGCATCAGTTTGCCCGGCGATGGCGAAGCACCTGTTGCTCCCGTGTATGCCGATGGCGAAAAAATTGGCACGATTAAGGGACAAGCCCGAGACGCGCACTCGATATGTGAGCGTTTTCATGGCATGATTGATGAATACGTGCGCACGCACTACGGGCGCAAATCCGAATAACTTTTTTAGTGAAAGAAGGCGAAGATGGCTAAAGCTCAAAAAATTAACGGCATTCGCGGCATGAACGATATCCTGCCCGATGAAAATGAGTACTGGAAGGATTTCCTGAAAACGGCTTCCTGGACGGCCGATCAGTATGGTTACAAACAAATTCGTACGCCGATTTTAGAGTCGACTTCGCTTTTTAAGCGCGGTGTGGGTGAAGTTACCGACATCGTTGAAAAAGAGATGTATAGCTTTACCGATTCGTTAAACGGTGAAGAACTCTCGCTGCGTCCGGAATGCACCGCTGGTGTCGTTCGTAGCGTCATTGAGCACAACCTCACTTATAACGCTCCGCAACGCTTGTGGTATTTCGGTCCGATGTTCCGCCACGAACGTCCGCAACGCGGCCGCTATCGTCAATTCCATCAGTTTGGCGTTGAAGCCTTGGGCTTTAAGGGCCCGGACGTGGATGTTGAACAAATGCTCTTGGCTCGCCGCCTTTTTGATGACTTAGGCGTCTTGCCGTTAAAGCTTGAATTAAATTCGTTGGGTAACCTTGATGAACGTATTGCACACCGCGAAGCGTTGGTGAAGTATTTCGAATCTCATCAAGACATTTTGGATGAAGATGCCAAGCGTCGTTTGTACACGAACCCGCTTCGCATTCTCGATACGAAGAACCCTGACATGCAAGACATGGTCAACAACGCACCGCGTTTGTTGGACTACTTAAAAGAAGACAGTCTTGCCTTCTTGCGTCGCCTTGAATCGCTTCTGTCCGTTCACGATGTGGAGTACTCGATTAATCCGCGCTTGGTTCGTGGTTTGGACTACTACAACCACACCGTTTATGAATGGATTACCGATAAACTGGGCTCTCAAGCTACAGTGTGCGGCGGCGGTCGTTACGATCCGTTGATTGAAATGTTGGGTGGCAAGCCCACGCCTGCCGTCGGTTTTGCAATGGGTGTGGAACGCATCATCGAGTTGATGAAAGAATGCGGCTTTGAGCCCATGGGTACGAAGCCCGATGTTTATATCGTCAATCAGGGCGACAATGTCGACATTTACGCCAGTGTGGTTGCTGAGAGCTTGCGTTATATGAACCATGACGTGATCTGTCACGCGGGCGGCGGCAGTTTCAAAAACCAAATGCGTCGTGCCGACCAATCGGGTGCATCTTACGCCATCATCTTGGGCGAAGATGAAATGAACCAAAACACCATCACGATTAAGCACTTGCGTGCCGAAGAAGAGCCCGAAATGCCGTTTGGCGAACAACAAACGCTTCCGTTGGTAGAAGGGCTTGAGTTCTTTAACGCATTGGATGCTTTCCGGCGTGGTGATTTTGACGCCTATATGAATGATGCCGAAGGTGAGATCGCTATCGAAGACGACCAAGACGCAAAAGAGTCCAAAAAGGACTGATGCAGTGTTTGATGCGTTCAAACTAAAGATTTAAAGAAGAAAGGAAATCAGCAATGGCATACGATTTACAGGAACAAGAGTCCTTAGACGAGTTGAAAGCGTGGTGGGAGAAGTGGGGCAATCTCGTTCTCACGGTCCTCACGGTGGTGTGCTTGGCCTTTGCGGGCTACAACGGCATGAAGTGGTACGAACGCCACCAAGCCGGCAAAGCCAGTCAAGCCTTTGCATCGCTGCAAACGGCTATTGCTGATCAAGCCACAAGCGAATCCGTCGTGCGTATCGTCGACGCTTTAATTGACGATGGCGCTTCTACCGCTTATGCTCCGATGGGCGCTTTGAGTGCTTCGCGCTACCTTGAAATGAAGGGTGATCGTGCCAAGGCTCAAGAGCTTTTGCACTGGGTTGTCACCGAAAGCGACAACGCAGAATTTCAAACGGTGGCTCGTGTGCGTTTGTCCGGGTTCATGCTCGATGACAACCGTTACGAAGAAGCGGTGAAGTTACTCACGCAAGCGCAACCCTCTGAGCGAGAAATCGCGGTGGTGAAGGATCGTTTGGGCGATGCCTATTTCGCCAAGGGGGATTTGGTCAATGCTCGCGCTGCTTGGCAAGAAGCATTAAAGCATCCGGTGGATGCGGCGCTCATGGGCTTTGTTCAATTGAAGTTGCAAGCGTTGCCTGAAGAGCAGGCCGCGGCTCAATAATTGAGGGAATAACGAAATGAAAAAGACACTTCTGGCGGCAGCCTTTGCCGCAGCGCTTTTAGCTGGCTGCAGTACGCCGAGCTCTCAGGCGCCTACGGAATTAAAAGACTATACCTCGATTGCCGAGCCGCAAGTCGTGTGGTCTAAGAGCGTGGGCGAAAGCGTGACGAATTTCTTGGTGCCGGCAGTGGCCGGCTCGTCTGTGTACGTCGCAGGCGACAATGATGTTTATCGCTTAGACGCCGATACGGGTGATGAAGTTTGGCACTTTGAAGTTGATGCACCGGTTGCCGCCGGCGTGGGCTCTGACGGCTACATTGTGGCCGTTGGCACCGAAAAGGGCGAGTTGGTGGTGTTGGATGCCGCCGGCAACAAGCTCTGGTCAACGTTTTTAACCAGTGAAATGGACGCCGTGCCCTTGGTGGGTAACGGTTTGGTGGTGGTCCGCACGGCCGATACCCGTGTGACGGCCTTTGATGCTTCAACCGGCGAGCAACGCTGGCGTTATCAACGCCAAGCCCCGTCTTTGACCGTGAAAAACGCCTCGGGCATGATTTTCTTCGGTCCGATGATTTTGGTGGGCCAAAGTAACGGTTACCTCCTGGGCCTTTCTCCCGAAGGTCGTCCCGTTTGGCAAGCTTTGATTTCTGAAGCCCGTGGCATTACCGAAGTAGAACGTTTGGTGGACATTTTGGGCACGCCCATGGTGCACCAAGATTTGCTTTGTGCCTCGGCTTTCCAAGGTCGTATGGTTTGCATGGATGTGCAAAGCGGTCAATTGCGTTGGACGCATGACGTAACCGCCATGACGGCTCCTGCGGCTGATGATCGCTTGGTTTATATCGGCAACACTGCCAGTGAATTCTTTGCCTTTGAGCGCACGCGTGGCATGCCCATTTGGAAAAATGAAGCCTTGAAGTGGCGTGGCATTCGTGCCTTGACGCCGATTTCGGGCGTGTTGGCCGTTGGCGACAGCGAAGGCTACGTGCACACCGTTGATCCCGAAAGCGGTCAGATCATCGGTCGTACGCGCTTAGACGGAGCCATTGTTGCACCGGCTCAAAATTACGAACAAGGTGCCATCTTCCAAACCGAAGAAGGGGAAGTGGCCTACATTAAGGTTGAGTAACGATGCTGCCTGTGATTGCCCTCGTGGGGCGCCCCAATGTGGGCAAATCGACACTCTTTAATCGATTGACTCGCTCGCGGGACGCGTTAGTGGCGGACTTTCCGGGTCTTACACGCGATCGTCAATACGGTGACGGTCGTGTGGGTCCACGCCCTTATCTGGTCATCGATACGGGGGGCTTTGAGCCGGTTAAAAGTGAAGGGATCGTGAAGGCCATGGCCGGTCAGGCTGAGCTTGCGATCGAAGAAGCCGATGTGGTGATTTTTGTGGTGGATGCCCGAACGGGGCTCACGCCTCACGATGAGCGTATTGCTCAGCACTTGCGTCGAGCCCATCGTCCGGTGGTCTTAGCCGTTAATAAAGCCGAAGGGCTTGACATGACTCACGCCGTGGAATTCTATGAGCTTGCGATGGGTGAGCCGCAGATGATTTCTGCCGCCCACGGCCAAGGCGTGCACAACATGATCGAGACGGCTCTCGCACTGTGCCCTGAAGAAGAAATCGACATCGTTGAGGATGAGAGCGAAGACGCTGAGGGAAAACTTCCTCGCGTAAAAGTTGCCATGGCCGGTCGCCCTAATGCCGGCAAGAGCACGCTCATTAACGCCCTTTTGGGTGAAGACCGTTTGATTGCTTATGACATGCCGGGCACCACGCGCGACGCTATCCGTGTGGACTTTGAGTACAACGGACGCGATTATGCGTTAATCGATACGGCCGGTCTTCGTCGTAAAGGCAAGGTGTTTGAAGCCATTGAAAAGTTCTCGGTGGTGAAAACCTTGCAAGCGATTGCAGATTCCAATGTTGTGATTTTGGTCCTTGATGCCAAGGAAGGGATTACAGAGCACGATGCGCATATTGCAGGTTACGTGCTTGAGAGCGGTCGTGCATTGGTGGTGGCCATTAACAAGTGGGATGCGTTGGACTCTTATGCCCGCAGCCGCGTCGATGAAGAGCTCGATCACAAGATGCATTTCTTGAACTGGGCCCGTACGATTCATATCTCGGCACTCAAGCGTAACGGGTTGAATCACTTGATGAAGGCTGTCAGCGACGCTCACGCCGCTGCCTTTGCCAAGCTTTCTACGCCCAAGTTGACGCGCGCATTGATTGAAGCCGTTCAACGTCAGTCGCCTCCGCGCGTTAAGGGCGTTCGTCCGAAGCTTCGCTATGCGCACCAAGGCGGTCAGAACCCGCCCGTGGTGGTCATTCACGGCAACAGTCTGCAGGCGGTCCCTGATAGCTACAAGCGCTATCTGGAAGGCTGGTTTAGAGATCAATTCAATTTAGCAGGCACACCGCTTCGAATTGAGTTTAAAATTAATAAGAATCCTTACGTGGATAATGCCAAGAAGGATTGATGTTTAAACGCTGCGGGTTACGTGCCCGCGGCACTAACAAGAAGACGTGCGATTTCAAACGTCCGGAGAATAACAATGACAAATAAAGGCCAACTCTTACAAGATCCGTTCCTCAATATTTTGCGTAAGGAACATATTCCTGTCTCGATTTACCTCGTCAACGGCATCAAGTTACAAGGTCAAGTGGAATCCTTTGACCAATATGTGGTTTTGCTTCGCAACACGGTCACGCAAATGGTTTATAAGCATGCGATCAGCACCGTAGTGCCCACTAAGCCCGTTAACATGCCCGTGGGCGGCGAAGGCGCAGAAGGCTAATTGATCAGAAAGCCCGTGCGTGCCCTGCACGCCGTGTGATGAAAGAGTGTGCGATTGAGAGTTATCTCAGGCACGCTCTTTGCTTTTTTAGTGAGTTTGCATGACTGTTTTTCAGATTGACTCTGCCCGAGAAACATCTCCCAAAGCGTATTTGGTGTGTATTGCTACGTCTCGCGTGACGTTGCCCGATGCGCCCGAAGAATTAACCGAACTCGTTCGAAGCGATGCCTTGGAGCCTGTGGGGATGATGCTTGCCAAGCGCGATAAGCCCGATCCTGCGACCTATTTAGGTAGCGGCAAGATTGCCGAATTAAAGGATGAAGTCAAGCGAGCAGGGGCCGGTGTCGTTGTTTTTGATGTAGCTCTAACCGCTGCGCAACAAAGAAACATTGAACGGGCTATTGACTGCGCGGTGCTTGATCGAACGCAGTTGATTCTGGAAATTTTCCGTCGTCGTGCAAAAAGCCGGGAAGGGCGATTGCAGGTGGAACTGGCGCACTTGGAACATTTGTCCACGAGACTTGTGCGCGGTTGGACTCACTTGGAGCGTCAACGCGGGGGCTTGGGTAAAACCGGGGGCCCGGGTGAAAAGCAAATCGAATTGGACCGCCGCATGATCGGTGTGCGTGTTAAGCAATTAAAGGAGCAGTTAAAGAAGCTTCAAAAGCAACGCAACACGCAAAGACAAAGTCGCTCCCGAAGTGATGTGGTCTCGCTTTCGATCGTAGGCTACACCAATGCCGGCAAATCCACACTTTTTAATACCCTCACAAAAAGCGACGTTTACGCAGAAAATCAACTCTTTGCAACATTGGATACGACAGCCCGACGCTGCTACGTGGGCGAAGGTGAAACGGTGGTCTTAAGCGACACCGTGGGCTTTATCCGGGGGCTTCCCCATCAGCTCATTGAGGCCTTTAAGTCCACGTTGGATGAAACCGTTCACGCCGATATTTTGCTTCATGTCGTTGATGCCTCAAGCCCTGCCAAAGACGACCAAATTGTGGAAGTCAATAAGGTTTTGGAAGAAATCGACGCACATGAGATTCCGACGATTTTAGTGCTCAATAAGATTGATCGTACGGACTTGCCTGCGGAGATTTTGCGCGATAGCGAGGGTTCAATTGTGGCCGTGAGAATTTCTGCGCTCAAAGGCACGGGGCTTGATTTATTGCGTGAAGCGATTCGAGAAAAGGCGCGCGAGATGAAGGAAATCAATAAGAGCGTGCCTCGAGAGCCTGAAGAGTGGGAATACGAGTACGATGATAGACGTTAACGCATAGCGCCCAAGGTATTGTCTTCTCGTATTCAGCAAAATTTGAAAGCGTTTTTGGGTTTCAAAAAAAATCTTCCTATCTTACTGCACGATAGGAAGATAGACAGGAAGATCGTTAGCTTCTAAGTTCTGGCAATCGAAGTATCGCAATTGTGATAAAGTGCTGGAAGGTTTCGTTGATGAGTCTTTGGGGAAATTTCGATCATGCAAACTCGACGTACGTTACTGTTATCGGCTCTGGCTTTGGGATTAACGTCGGCAGCGGCTTGGG
>ERZ791802.2788-NODE-2788-length-9834-cov-11.816443_pt1 | contig 9834 bp, 9 predicted proteins | sample MGYA00510308_ERZ791802 | MGnify/ENA primary metagenome ERZ791802 (study PRJEB30046, sample SAMN00792028) | human gut metagenome | study: EMG produced TPA metagenomics assembly of the A metagenome-wide association study of gut microbiota in type 2...
CAGGAACATGGAGAAATAATCCGTAATCTTGCGATACATGGAACGTGCTTTCTTTACTTCCCAAATACGATTGAATGTGATTTCTATATTGCTGACCAGATTGATGACCGTCCATAGTAACATCACCAAGCCTACACCGATGAAAAGGCCGCCTTTAGTTTGTGAGAGGTAGGAATCAACAAAAGAGAGAATTGCTTCCGTGGTTTCTATATTCCCACCAAAACCATTGCGGAACTGGTGTTCCATCAGATTGTCGAATCCGAATCCGCGCGCAATGGCGAACAGGATAGCCAGTATCGGCACAATGGCAAGCAGGGTGCTATATGTCAGAGCCGATGCTTTATTTGCCATCCGGTCTTTCGTAAACCGGTTGATACAGAGATAAATGGTCTTGATGATATTGTAGAGCGAGAACTTCGTTCTTGTCACTTCACCTTCCGTAATGCGCCAGATGTCATACGTGAGGAATTTCCATATATCAGTGATTTTCTTCTTCATGGCTCATAGTTTAAAAAAAAGAAAAAGCAGTCAGCCTATAAGCCGAGTTCTGTACCTTATATAAATAAGGTGCCTGTCATTTATCTGAGTGGCGTGTCACCACGACACTTTAGCGGTCTACCCTCCGACATGGAGCGAGCAACTCTCATAACGCCGGTTTACATGACCTTACAACTCCTAAGACGTACAGCCCGACATGTCACCATGCGGCTGGTGGGCTCTTACCCCACCTTCTCACCCTTACCTCTCCCCGAAAGGAGCGGCGGTTATTTTCTTCTACGTTACTCTACCCTCGCGGACAGCTTTCTGTTAGGAAGTAGGATGCTCTGTGTTGCCCGGACTTTCCTCCTGCACGCTGACGTACACGCGACAGACCGGCCAACTGCTTTAGACTGCAAAAGTACGTCATTTATTTTGTTTTAGCCAAAGAAAGTACCATAAATAGAAATAATTTCTACCTTTGCTATTCATAAAACGTGATTCGATGAAGAAAAATATCCTCTTTTTCTGCTGCTTGCCGGTGATTCTTGCCACAAGCCTGAAAGCACAGGAGATACGCCCCATGCCTGCTGATTCGGCCTATGGGGTAGTACATGTTTCTGTTTGCAATATGCGCGAAGAAGGTAAGTTTACCTCCGGCATGAGTACGCAGGCATTATTGGGAATGCCCGTCAAGGTGCTTCAATATACGGGCTGGTATGAGATTCAGACACCGGACGACTATACCGGATGGGTACACCGGATGGTAATCACTCCCATGTCCAAAGAACAATATAATGGATGGAACCGTGCGGAAAAGATTGTCGTGACCTCACATTACGGATTTACTTACGAGAAGCCGGATGAAAAATCACAACCCGTATCTGATGTCGTGGCAGGCAATCGTCTGAAATGGGAAGGAAATAAAGGACATTTCTATAAAGTGTCTTATCCGGACGGTCGGCAAGCCTATATCCCGAAATCTATCTCGCAGCCCGAAACCCAATGGAGAGCTTCCCTCAAACAAGATGTTGAAAGTATAATCGAAACGGCTTATACGATGATGGGAATCCCTTATCTATGGGCGGGAACTTCTTCGAAAGGGGTAGATTGCAGCGGCTTGGTTCGGACGGTGCTGTTCATGCACGATATTATTATTCCGAGAGACGCGTCGCAACAAGCGTATGTAGGCGAACGTATCGAAATTGCGCCTGATTTCTCCAATGTGCAACGCGGAGACTTGGTGTTCTTCGGCCGGAAATCCACTACCGGACAAAAGGAAGGAATCTCCCATGTGGGGATTTATCTCGGAGATAAGCAGTTTATCCATGCTTTGGGAGATGTGCATATCAGCAGTTTTGAACCTGCGGATAAGAACTATGATGAATTTAATACGGGACGTCTGCTTTTTGCTGTCCGTTTCCTGCCTTATATAAATAAGGAGAAGGGGATGAATACGACGGAACACAATCCCTATTATCTGCCGCGGTAACTCCTACCCGGAATCGGTGTCATGAAAATCTAGTCTTACTGAATGAATGTCAGAGTGTTAATGACAACTGACATACAACGAATGTAAATTTGTCAGGTGCTGTCGTTAACCGCTGTTAAGCTCTAAATATTCTCTGTTAAAAGAGGACAAAAAAGAGTGACAAGTAGAATAAGTGAACGATATTTGTTATTATTTTAACGTCGTAAAAGTTAAAACAATGTCGAATATTAACATTTTAAAGAATTATAAATCATGAAACAGACAACAAAGAACATTCTGGGAGTAGGAGCAATCGTTCTTCTTAGCTCAGGAGTTGCAGGATTGACAACCTACAAATTGTTGCAATCCAACCAGGCTGCCACAGAGACATCTTTTAATGAGATGTTCAAGCAGAATCCCAATGTGAAATTGGCTGCTTTTGATGCTGTGAACGCTCAACCTATCGATTTGACCCAGGCTGCGGAAAACTCTCTTCATGCTGTTGTACATATAAGGTCTACCCAAGAAGCTAAAACAAGAACTGTTCAGCAGGCGCCGGACATCTTTGATTTCTTCTTCGGGGACGGACGCGGACAGCAACGCCAGATACAATCACAACCTCGTGTGGGTTTCGGTTCGGGAGTTATCATCTCAAAGGATGGCTATATCGTAACGAACAACCACGTAATTGATGGTGCTGACGAAATCAGTGTGAAGTTGAATGACAACCGTGAATTCAAAGGACGTGTCATTGGAACTGACCCAAGCACCGACCTTGCATTGGTGAAAATCGAAGGGGATGATTTCCCGACTATTCCGGTAGGAGACTCCGAAGCATTGAAAGTAGGAGAGTGGGTATTGGCAGTAGGTAACCCGTTCAATCTGAACTCTACTGTAACCGCAGGTATCGTAAGTGCAAAAGCACGTTCGTTGGGAGTGTATAGTGGTGGTATAGAATCATTTATCCAGACGGATGCCGCTATCAACCAAGGTAACAGTGGTGGTGCATTGGTCAATGCCAAAGGTGAATTGGTGGGTATCAACTCCGTGCTTTCTTCTCCGACAGGAGCATACGCTGGATATGGCTTCGCTATCCCGACCAGTATTATGACGAAAGTTATTGCCGACCTGAAACAATATGGAACTGTACAGCGTGCATTGCTCGGTATCCGTGGTGGCTCTATCGGTAGCAGCTTGATGGACGACCGTCAGCCGATTGACAAATCCGGTAAGACATTGGCGGATAAAGCCAAAGAACTGGGTGTCGTAGATGGCGTATGGGTTTCTGAAATCGTTGAAAACGGTTCTGCATCCGGTGCTGACATCAAGGTGGACGACGTAATTATCGGTCTGGACAACAAGAAAGTGTCCAATATGGCAGACTTGCAGGAAGCTATCGCTAAACATCGTCCGGGTGATAAGGTGAAAGTGAAACTGATGCGTGACAAGAAGGAAAAGACCGTCGAAGTAACGTTGAAGAACGAACAGGGTACTACCAAGATTGTGAAAGATGCAGGTATGGAAATCCTGGGAGCTGCTTTCAAAGAGTTGCCGGATGACGTGAAGAAGCAATTGAATTTGGGCTACGGTCTGCAAGTGACAGGAGTTTCTTCCGGTAAGATGTCAGACGCGGGAGTTCGCAAAGGATTCATCATCCTGAAAGCAAACGACCAGCCGATGCGCAAAGTCAGCGACCTCGAAGAAGTAATGAAAGCTGCTGTTAAATCACCGAACCAGGTATTGTTCCTGACAGGTGTGTTCCCGTCCGGTAAACGCGGATACTTCGCAGTTGACTTGACTCAGGAATAAGGTATAAAATAAGGTAATAAGATTCAGGATTAGCTAATGAAATAGAAAAAGGATGCCGACGGACAACTTGTCGGCATCTCTTTTTGTTTTATTAGTAGAAAAATTTAGTGTAAAAGTTACTTAATTTTGTATGTTAACAAATTATTTGTCGTAACTTTGCACTCCAAATCTGTTTTTAAAGAATGAGACAACTAAAGATTACCAAAAGTATCACTAACAGAGAGAGCGCTTCTCTTGACAAGTATTTGCAGGAAATCGGCCGTGAAGACCTGATAACAGTCGAGGAAGAAGTGGAACTCGCTCAGCGCATTCGTAAGGGTGACCGTGTAGCATTGGAAAAATTGACACGTGCCAATCTTCGTTTCGTCGTATCTGTGGCCAAACAGTACCAGAACCAGGGTTTGAGTTTGCCTGACTTGATTAATGAAGGCAATTTAGGACTGATTAAGGCTGCCGAGAAATTTGATGAAACACGTGGATTTAAGTTCATTAGCTACGCTGTATGGTGGATTCGCCAGTCTATTCTGCAAGCATTGGCAGAGCAGTCGCGTATTGTTCGTCTCCCGTTGAACCAGGTAGGTTCGCTGAATAAAATCAGCAAAGCCTTCTCGAAGTTCGAACAGGAAAACGAGCGGCGTCCGTCTCCTGAAGAGTTGGCAGACGAACTGGAAATCCCGGTTGATAAAATCTCTGATACACTGAAGGTGTCCGGCCGTCATATTTCGGTGGATGCGCCTTTCGTGGAAGGAGAAGACAACAGCCTGCTGGATGTGTTGGTGAACGATGACTCGCCTATGGCGGATCGTTCTCTTGTTAATGAGTCTCTTGCGAGGGAAATTGATAGAGCTCTTTCTACGTTAACCGATAGAGAAAAAGAAATCATTCAGATGTTTTTCGGTATCGGACAACAGGAAATGACATTAGAAGAAATCGGCGATAAGTTTGGCCTCACACGTGAGCGCGTTCGTCAGATTAAAGAAAAAGCAATTAGAAGACTTAGACAAAGTAATCGTAGTAAATTGCTCAAATCTTACTTGGGATAAGTAAGAAATATCAGTTTCTGAAAGAAAAAAGAACTTGAGTCGCATAAGTAGCACTTTTCATATAGAAGAATGTACTTATGCGGCTTTTTATTTTAAGTATCTTCTTTTAAGTGTCTTATTTGAAATATCATCTGTTGTTTCTGTTTTTAATACTATGGTGTCCTTATGAAGAAGTTTTTTTTAGTCCTGTCTATTCTTATCATTCTGGGAGTGGGGTGGGTGGCATACGGAAGATGTACTGCTTCTGAATCTGTCGTGCCTGCTAAAACCGAACAGCGCTTGCGGGAAAAGGCGCAGGTGGCAAAGGCTTATTGCTTGAAAAACGGATATAATACGAATTACTGTTTCCTGGTGGATTTCAGTATTCATTCGGGAAGAAGGCGGTTCTTTGTCTGGGATATGAAAGGGGATTCTATCAAATATGCCAGTCTGTGCGCGCATGGATACGGTAAGAACAGTACGGTTTCCAAACCTGTTTTCAGTAATGTGGAAGGGAGTTATTGCTCTTCTTTGGGGAAGTATAAGGTCGGCATACGTTCGTATAGTAAATGGGGAATCAATGTGCATTATAAACTGCATGGTCTGGAAGTGACGAATGACAATGCTTTCAAGCGCATCATCGTCCTTCATTCTTATTCGCCTATGCCCGAAACGGAAGTTTATCCGATGCATCTTCCGTTAGGTATCAGCCAAGGATGTCCTGTAATCTCCGATAATGTAATGAGGAAAGTAGATGCATTGCTCAAGGCGGAAAAGAAGCCTGTGCTGCTATGGGTCTATGACTAAGAAATGCTATTTCTTCAAGATAAATAGAGGATATCTCCTCTTTTTTGTTACCTTTGCCACAATTAAAATTATATGATATGAAATACGTAAAAATACTATTTGCCATTGCACTTGTGTTTACCATGTGCTCCGCTTTTTCTCTGAAAAAAGACCACTCTAAACCTGTTTATGCTTTTGGAATCTCTGCGTCATTTACTGACTCGGTTGTTTATTTCACGGATATTCAGATATTGGACAGTGCAAAAGTCAGCAAGGAAGGTTTCCTGGCTCATCGTGAATTGTATAGTTATCAGTTGAAGAATTATCTGGAGGATAATCAGTTGCAGCAGAATAGTACCTGTATGATTTACTTCTCGGAAAACAGAAAGAAATTGGAGAAGGAAGCAACGAAGATTCTGAATAAATATAAAAGGAATAAGAGAATAACGGTATCGAAGATTGAGTCGGAAAAATTCCACTTTACGAAACCGGAAGAATAATACTTGAATTGTTAATGTTAATATGGTAAGAGATGCAGTTTTGCATCTCTTATTTTTTTATCTTTGTCCCGTTAGTAATGAAAATATTATGAAAAAGATTAAAATATTATCCTTGTTTGTAGGGTTGTTGGCTATTTTATCTGCTTGTGGCGATGATGACGATGAAAAGCGGGGGGAGCAGTTGCGCACAGTTTTGGTTTATATAGCAGGTGACAATTCTCTTCGTTCCTTTGCGACAGAAGATATGGCTGAGATGACTGAAGGCATGCAGTATGTAAATGACAAATCCTATAATTTATTGGTTTATATTGATAATGGTTCAAACCCGAAACTGGTCAGACTGAAAAGGGATAAAAAGGGTAACGTAGTGCAAGATGTGATTGCTGCATATGAAGGAAGAAATTCTGTGGATGTTTCTAATATGAAGGAAGTTATAAATACAGCGTTCTCGGAGTATCCTGCTCAAAGTTATGGGATGGTTTTGTGGTCTCATGGAGAAGGTTGGCTTGAATATGAAAATCCTAAAACCCGCTGGTGGGGACAAGATACGGGTGGAAAAGATTATAGGATGAATATTTTTGATTTGCGTGAGGCGCTGTCTGTTGCTCCTCATTTAGATTTTATTCTTTTCGATGCATGTTTTATGCAATCAGTTGAAGTTCTTTATGAGTTGAAAGAGTATGCAAATTATATTATAGGTTCTCCGACAGAGATACCGGCGCCGGGCGCGCCTTACCAAAAGGTGATTCCGGCTATGCTTTCTAGCACAACAACAGCGGTAGGAATCGGAAAGGCTTATTTTGATTTTTATGCGGACGAGAATCTTTATACTGGAGATTTGCCACGTGGTTGGAATTTAGGCGACCCTTGGACTGCAGGAGTTTCAGTTTCTGTTGTTAATACTTCCATGTTGGAGCAGTTGGCTAATAGTACTTATGAAATTATTCCGAAATATATTAAAGACAGGCAACCAATAGCTGTATCAAATATACTTTGTTATGATTGCCGGTATTCTACTAGATATTACTATGATTTTGATGGACTAATACGTTCTTTAGGTAGTGAATCAGATGAATATGCTGCTTGGAAATCTGTTTATGACGCTGCTGTTCCTTATTGGAAAACGACTCCAAATAATTATTCAAGTTATGTTGGCAGTTTTTCTATGAGTGGTGCTGCCGGGCTTTCTACTTATATATTTCGTGCGTCCAATGAGAATGCGGTAAATCCTTTTTATCGCCAGTCGTTGCAATGGTATTCCGCAGCCGGATGGAATGAAACAGGTTGGTAACTGAATTGAAAAAACACTTTACTATGAACACACAAAATCTTACTCCTTTGACACCTCAAAAAGACAGGCGAGTTCATGGCTGGCTTTCATTTTTTTCTTTTTGTTGTAGGTTTAGGGGCGGCAATAACGGTTGTTGTTTCGATTGCGGATTTTTCTTTAGATGCTTATGATACGGGAGTAGGGGATTTCTTTACCTATTTTGTAGCGTTAATTGATATTGCTTACACTTTGGGGATCGGCGGATTGGCTATTTATACCAATTAGCTTATTTGGGTAATGTTCAAACTCCAATGAATGTGTCCTTGGAGCATGGTGAGTATAGTGATGGTACTGTTGTTTTTCATGCGCCTGAAAATGCCCTTTGTGAGAAGATAGTCGAAAAAAGTTTATTCAGCGTATGACCTACTAAAAACGAATTTTGAATTCATTTCTCATGTTCTCATAACTTGAGTGATAACTATCTGTAAATAAGCGATATGACTGAATGAGAAATGAAATCAGAAACGGCATTTCTCATTGTTTTCCTACCATTTTACTTTAAAAATCATGTATTTATCATACTTCTTTCAACCATTTCTCATAGGCTTTAGCCTTATCCTCATGGATTTTTCTCTTTTTTATCGCATTTCTCATCCATTATCCTTATATTTCTTTTCTGATTTTGCCTGATTCAATGTTCTTCTTTTCTTTGGCTTTTTCGTCAGTCAACCCATCGCCCTTTTGCCAGCTCCCTGTCAATTTTCGGCTAATGCCCTGCTAACTTTTTGCCAATACCCTGTCAACTTCTTATCAACTCCCTATCAACTTCCTGTGTTTTATAGCTTGTTTTTATGTCGTTCACCTGTTGTCTCTATGTTTTTGATTAATCATTGCTATGTTTTTCTATTGCCATCTGTCTTGTTCCATTCGAGTGAACAGCTTTTTTCACTCGAGTGGCTAAGCCTGTGCACTAGAGTAAACAAGCCTGTCCACTTTAGTGCAACGATAGAAATGCTTATAGAAAAATATGCGTATATCGCTTTCTATCCTCTTGATAACTGCTTGGTAATATGTAACTAAGCGGTATCCTCTTTGCTGTTTGCCTTGAGTCCGATTATTATTTTATGGTCTTTAAGTTTTGCCACAGATATTTTATTGAACGGTCATCCATACCTTTTTCAAGTGTATAATAAATGTTTTAGATTGTTCAAATCGGGTTCCTACTGTTTTAGGCACAATGAGAAATGATTTAAATAAGGATGAGAAATACATGATTTTTAAGGTGAAATGATAGGAAAACTATGAGAAATACCGTTTCTGATTTTATTTCTCATAGTACTATATTGTTGATTAATAAATAGTTGTCATGTAAGCAATGAGAATATGAGAAATGATTTTTAAAATCGTTTCTAGAGTAGCTAATTTTTTTAGAAGAATCAAATAAATTAGCTTGAAGTGCTTATTTCTTAGTCAATATTGTTTGCTTGCTAAATATAAATTGCTACTTTTGTCGTAGTTTACTTTCGAGCGAAGAAAGTAAGTTTTTTGATAATTTTATTGAGAACGGTTATTTGTTGCATTCAATCATAAAAATCCGCTAATTTTTTACCAGTGAATGGCAATAGGTGACAGGTCTCGCGCACATTTGTATATATCTTTGTTATATACTCAATTGGGCGTGGGACTATCACTTATGTTCACTGGGGGTCTTAGCGGATACCTATGATTGACATAAGCAGATAGTTCCTGCGCTCTCTCTTTTTATATATAAACCTTCGTACTATCGGGAACTGATACGGCAAATTATTTAAAATATGTACGGATACTTTAATCGAATCATTGTTCAGTTGACCCAGCACCCTGTTATGAATAAGCCTCTTTCTGATTTAACTTATACGCAATGTGAACAAGCATATGCGTTGATAAAGGAATTGATAGAATTGTCTGTAGAAGACGATTATACTCTAGTGGACTATCTTCAAATGGCTCGTCTCGAGTATTGTCTTGGCGAGTTGTCTTGTAGGATAAACAGTGATAGGGAAGATGCTGCCCTTCATTATGGTGGTGCTCTTCATTTGTTAGAGAAAGGCGGCTTTGATCTTGATTTAAAGAAATGGGTTGAGCTTGTCAGTTTACGTATGGAGAAAGAGGAGTGAGAAGGGATTCTCTTTGCAAGCTTTGAGTTTTCAGGCAAATATGCAGAATGAATTACGGAAAAGAATCTTTTAACTTGCCATAGTGAAGAGTTCTATTAAAAATATATATCTATGTATGACAGGTGTTGATTTATAAAAGTAGAGAATATGAGCAATAAAATATATCCTATCGGTATTCAGAATTTTGAAGTGCTGAATAGTATCGACTCGGAATCCGCCAATCCTATCCCCGTGATTTATCAGAGTGGATACCTCACCATCAAGGGGTATGATGAACGTTTTGGAATGTATCACCTGGGCTTTCCTAACCGTGAAGTGGAAGAAGGGTTTGTCCGTTTCCTGC
>ERZ791802.2792-NODE-2792-length-9816-cov-2.975105_pt1 | contig 9816 bp, 9 predicted proteins | sample MGYA00510308_ERZ791802 | MGnify/ENA primary metagenome ERZ791802 (study PRJEB30046, sample SAMN00792028) | human gut metagenome | study: EMG produced TPA metagenomics assembly of the A metagenome-wide association study of gut microbiota in type 2...
GGTGACTGCGTAGCAAATGGTGGAAAGATTCTTTTCGTTGGTACAAAGAAGCAGGCTCAGGACTCAATCAAGAGTGAAGCAGAGCGTTGCGGTATGTACTATGTAAACGAGAGATGGTTAGGCGGTATGCTTACAAACTTCAGCACAATCCAGACAAGAATCGCTACTCTTAAGAAGTACGAAGCTATGGAAGCTGACGGAACATTTGATGTTCTTCCTAAGAAGGAAGTAATCCAGATCAAGAAGGAGATGGAGAAGCTTCAGAAGAACCTTGGCGGTATCAAGGAAATGAAGGAAATTCCTGACATGATCTTCGTTGTAGATCCTAAGAAGGAAAGAATCTGTATCCAGGAAGCTCATTCACTTGGAATCAAGCTTGTAGGTATTGCTGATACGAACTGTGATCCGGAAGAATTAGATTATGTTATTCCTGGTAACGATGATGCTATCAGAGCTGTAAAGCTTATCGTTTCAAAGATGGCAGATGCAGTTATCGAAGCTCAGCAGGGTGCTGATGCAACAGATGCTGAAGAAGTTGCAGATGAGGAAGCAGCAGTAGAAGAGTAATATTTTAGAATATAAATACTAGAATTTTGGAGGTTATTACGATGGCTATTACAGCAAGCATGGTAAAAGAGTTAAGAGAACTCACAGGTGCTGGTATGATGGATTGTAAGAAAGCACTTACAGAGACAAACGGTGATATGGATGCCGCTGTGGAAGTACTCAAAAAGAGTGGTGCAGCTAAGGCTGAGAAGAAAGCAGCAAGAATTGCAGCAGAAGGTATCGCTAAGGTTGCAATTGATGGTAATACAGCAGTAGTTGTTGAAGTTAACTCAGAGACAGACTTCGTTGCAAAGAATGCAATTTTCCAGGAGTTTGTACAGGCAGTTGCAGATAAGGCACTTACAGTAGATACAGAAAAGGCCGGAGACGGCGAAGACGTTGTCTCAATCCTTGATATGAAGGCTGATCTTGATGATAAGATCCTCAAGATCGGTGAGAAGATCTCCATCAGAAGATTTGAGAAGGTTACAGCAGATGTTGTTGCTTCTTATATCCATGGTGGCGGAAGAATCGGTGTTCTTGTAGCCGGTAACGGTGCTTCAGATGATGCAGCTAAGGAAGCACTTACAAACATCGCAATGCAGATCGCAGCTATGAACCCACAGTACATTTCAAGAGACGAGATCTCAGCAGATGAGCTTGCTAAGATGAAAGAGATCACAATTGACAGTGCATTAAATGATCCGTTCTCACTTCCAAAGCCAGTTCTTTCCAAGTTGATCGAGAAGGCTGTAGCCGGTGTATGGAGCGCAGAAGATGTAGCTATCTACGAAGAGAAGAAGTCAAACATGAACTTCTTACCTAACTTCCTTTCAAAGGAAGCTAAGGCTCAGTTAGCAGAGATCGCTTGTGCTGATAAGGAAGAGATCTCAGGCAACAAGATCTTCTCAGGACTTGTTGAAGGACGTATCTCTAAGCAGATGAAGGAAATCTGTCTTCTTGATCAGGGATATGTTAAGGCTGAAGATGGCAAGCAGACAGTTGCAGCATACCTGAAATCTGTAAATCCTGCTCTTAAGATCGCTAAGTTCGTTCGCTTCGAAGTTGGTGAAGGTATGGAGAAGAAGAACGAAGACTTCGCTGCAGAAGTTGCTAAGCAGATGAATGTATAATTTTATTTGTTGAATTATAATAAAGAATTTCAAGCCCTTGAAAACATTATGTTTTCAAGGGCTGTTTTACAAATACGCAAAAAAGAAGCGGAGAAGATAACGATTATGAATGATACAGGGAATAAGCAGAAAATATTAAGATTACTGGAAATTGTAGCCGGTGCATTTGGTCTGTTTGTTGCTTTTGGCTGGTCTTTCTTTGATATGCTTGTTCGTTGCAAAGGAAAAAAACGACAGAAGAAAAAGAAATGGTTTCAACTGTCTCATATAAAGAAAAATCATCCAAGAGACAAATACGAAAAGGAATATGAAGAAGGAAAACTGTGGTGTGCTGAGCAGCAGATGAAGGATTGCTTTATCAGAAGCAGAGATGGACTGTATCTGCATGCTTGTTATCTTCCGACAAAAGAAGCGAAACGTTTTGTTGTGTTAAGTCATGGATATAAAGGTAGTGGCTTTGGCGATTTTGCATATACAGCACGTTTCCTTCATGAGAATGCATGTAATTTATTGTTTATTGATCAGAGATGCTGCGGTTTGAGCGAGGGTGAATATATTACATTTGGTGCAAAAGAGCAATGGGATGTACAGCAATGGAGTTATTATATTGCTGCAAGAAACAGAGAGAAGCTCCCAATCTATCTTTATGGAGAATCCATGGGGGCTGCGGCGGTGCTTATGGCTTCAGGACATAAGCTGCCGGAAGAAGTGAAAGGCTTGATTGCAGATTGTGGATTTTGCTCGATGAAGCGTCAGCTTCAGGATATCGCAGCTAACTGGTTCCATTTGGGCTGGGTAGAGCTGCTTTTGTTCCGTGTAGATCTGTTTTGCAGGATGTTTGGCCGATTTCGTATGAGTGATGCTGACACGATAGAAGCAATGAAGAAAAATAAACGTCCGGTTTTGTTTTTTCATGGGGAAGCAGATACCTATGTAGTTCCGGAGAATTCTTTATATAATTATGCATTATGCGGTGCTCCCAAAGAACTGGTCATTATACCGGAAGCACGGCATCTTTGCGCGCCATATGCAGCTCCGGAGCTTTATCGACAAAAGCTACTTGATTTTTTTGAAAAATATGATAATTAAAATAGAATCACCGGAAGTAACAGGATCCCTCTTAAGCAGATAAGGTAAATGCCGAATCTGTTTAAGGGGGATTTTTATATCAGGATAGTTCTGATCTATAGATTACTTTTAAAGTTTCGGTCAATTTCATGTAAAGTGTTTGTTAAGTTGTACAAGGGGTGGAATTCAAAAATGAAATGTGATAAGTTCACAAAAGAATAAAGAATACAGGAGGTTATCCATGATGATAAAACAGTATCCCTTAACAGCAGCACAAAAAATGCATGATGACTGGATAAAAAAATATAAAACACAGCAGGTGTCCGGTGTCAGTGTTGTGGCATCTTTAAAAGCAGAACTGGATTTCGGACTTTTAAAAAAATGTATTCAGTTGGAATATGAGAGATATGGATGTATGCGTATTCGTTTTACGAAACGTGATAAAAATGGTGATGTGAAGCAATATCTTACTGAAAAAGAAACCCGTGATATTCCTTTAAAAGACTTATCAGGAATGCATATGGATGAAGCAGACAATCTAATGCAGCAGTGGGCATATGAGACATTTGACGGAGATGATATTCCGCTTTGCGATATAGTGATGGTAAAACTGCCGGATGGATATAATGGTTTCTTCATCCATATGGATCATAGATTGATTGATTCCTGTGGACTGGTTGTGATGATCAATGATCTGATGCAGTTATATACGCATTATAAATTCAATACACCATATCCGCAGAAGTTAGCTGATTTTGAGGAAGTGCTGGTTAAAGATCTGAATCGTGCAAATAATGAAAAACGTTTTGCTAAAGATAAAAAGTTCTGGGATGATCAGCTGGATGCATGGGGGGAACCCCTTTATTCTGATATCCAGGGTTTAGATGTACTGGAAGCATCAAGAAAGTTACATAGGAATAAAACACTCAGGGCTGCCGATATAGAATTAGATCAGTTGTTTGTGGCAGTAAAGGATTATCAACTGGAGCCGGAGCCAACGAAAAACCTGATAGATTTTTGTATGAACCATCAGCTTTCAATGACAAATCTGTTGTTACTTGGTATTCGTACATATCTGTCAAAGATGAATCATGGACAGGAAGATATTACGATAGAAAACTTCATTTCAAGACGGTCTACCCATGATGAATGGACCTCCGGTGGTAGTCGGACTATTATGTTTCCATGTAGAACTGTGATTTCGGCAGATACTGATTTCCTGTCGGCAGCATATGAGATTCAGAATATGCAGAATCGGATCTATATGCACAGTAACTATGATCCGGCGTTGATCAGAGAGGAAATGCAGAAACGATATCATACACCGAAGAATACAGCCTATGAAAGCTGTTACCTTACTTATCAGCCGATGCCGGTAAAATTGGATAATCCTCATCTGGTACAAATTCCACAGCATGCAAAATGGTTTGCAAATGGTGCAGCTACAAAGAAAATGTATCTGACAGTATCTCATACAGATAATGGAGGTATGAATTTTTCATATCATTACCAGACCGCACATTTGGCAGAACATGATATGGAATTGTTATATTACTATATGATGCGGATATTGTTTAAAGGAATCGCGGAACCTGATATGAGTATCGGAGAAATCATGGAACAGGTATAAAATAAAACATATAAAGGAGAAATTATTATGACACAGGAAATGCAGTTTAAGAAAATCATAGCACAGTATTGTGATGTTAAGCCGGAGGAGATGACAAACGATATGAAGTTCAGAGAAGATCTGGGCTTTAGTTCGCTTGATTTTATGTCTTTCTTGGGAGAAATCGAAGACACATTTGACATTGAACTGGAGGAAGACGATGCACTGCATGTATTCACAATTGTAGAAGCACTTGATCTGTTAGAGCGATTACAGCAGGAAACTGTATAATCAGAGAATATAAGTATATGATCGCAGTAAGTATGTGCGGAGGTATAATAAGATATGTTGATTCGTGATATTTTGGAAGAAAGCGAAAAAAAGTTTTCAGAAATAAAGGCAGTAAAATGGTTGAAGAAAAAGGAGATCTGTGATAGAAGCTACCGGGAGCTGATGGAGAATGCCAAGTCTGTCAGAAAAGGATTGTGTGAGGAAAGCTTTCAGGGAAAGCATATAGCATTGATCGGTAGTAGTTCTGTGGAATGGATAGAAGCTTATCTGGGAATTATAACAGGTCAGGCAGTAGCCGTTCCTCTTGACGCAGGACTCCCGGCAGAGGATCTGATAGATCTTCTGAATCGTTCAGATGCAGAAGCACTCTTTTTAAGTCCTAAAATTCAGACCTTGTCGGAACGGATACTGGAGGAATGTCCAAAACTGAAAAAAATCTGGATATTACAGGAAGAAAACATTGAAACAAATCAGAAAAAAGTTGCATCTGTAGCAGAATTAATGACGTCAGGTATAAACGGTACAGATGATTTTGCAGCACCGGATCCGGAAGATATTGCTACGATTATTTTCACCTCCGGAACCACAGGAAAAAGTAAAGGTGTTATGCTGACACAGAGAAATCTGGCAGAAAATGTAAAATCCGTTAATTATACTGCAGATCCCGGAACCATAGTATTAAGTGTTTTACCGATTCATCATGCATTTTGCCTTGTTATGGATTGGCTCAAGGGTTTTTCCTTTGGAGCAACGGTATGTATCAATGATTCTCTGTTGCATATGGTAAAAAATATGGGCGTCTTTCATCCTGATATCATGTTGATGGTACCTTTGATGGTAGAAACAATTTACAAACGTCTTTCGGCAATGAACCCTTTGATCCCAAAGAAAATAGTTGCAGCCAAGGCATTTGGGGGAAAGCTGAAAACAATATTTACAGGTGGAGCACATCTGGATCCGTTTTATATTGAGAAATTTGCAGAATATGGTGTAAATATTTATGAGGGATATGGAATGTCGGAATGTTCGCCTGTCATCAGCAGCAATGTACCGGAAGATCATAAGGCCGGTTCTATAGGACGACCGCTTTCCAATGTTGAGATTTCTTTTGAGGATGGTGAGATTCTGGTACGAGGCAGTAGCGTTATGAAGGGTTATTATCAGATGCCGGAAGAGACTGCAGAAGCCTTAAGAGGTGGATGGCTGCATACAGGAGATAAAGGATATCTGGATAAAGATGGATTCTTATTTATAAATGGAAGAATAAAGAATCTGATCATTCTTTCAAACGGAGAAAATATATCACCGGAGGAAATAGAAAATAAGCTGGCTCTTGGAAAGTTGGTGGGGGAGGTGATTGTGACAGGAGAGAACAATGGTCTTATTGCAAGGATCTATCCGGATCAGGATGCTGTCTCGGCAAAACGGATGAATGAGGAAACAATCAGATCAGAGCTTCAGGCATTTATCGACAGTTATAATAATACGCAGCCGACCTATCGTCGGATTACGGGGTTGGTTATTCGTAAATATCCATTTATCAAGAGTGCGACTAAGAAGATAAAAAGGCAGGAAGTTCTGATTGATGAAGCACTTTAAGACAGATAGGGAAGTATACCTGTGAGAAATGATTGTGTCAGTATTCCGGCAATGATTTCTTCGGAACTCTTAAAATTTTCTCTTGTCCATTTATGGAGAACACCCAAGGTACTGCCAATGCTGCATGCGATCATATATGAGACCTCTTCTTTGGAGTGCACGGAAGACGTTGTTTTCCGGGTGGCATCTGTTACATAGCGGTGGAACATAGTTAAAGCCTTTTCAAAGAATTCATCGCCTCTCGGACTCCGGAGAATATTTGCCAGAAACGGATTCGTTTTGGTATAATTACAAATTGTCAGAAAGAAAGATTTGCATATATCCTGATTATTTTCAGGATGAAAGTCTTCCATGAGGGTGAAAATATCCTGGATAGTTTTATCTTCAACAGCAGTTATAAGAGCTGGAATATTTTCGTAGTGGTTATAGAATGTACTGCGAACAATTCCGGCTCTTTTTATGATGTCTGTCACGGTTATTTTATCTATTTCTTTTTCTTTTAATACCAATAAAAATGCATCACAAATGGTATCTTCAATAAAGCAGTAGCGTTCATCGGATATTTCATGCAACATAGTGGTCTCCTTTCTGATGTATATTTATTTTATCACAGTTTTTATATAACCGGGTAAAAATGTAATGAAAATAGTGCCTTTTTATGTATTTATGTAAAAAAGTTTATAATATCTTTATTTCCCTTACGAAATATGGTAACATATAAAAGTAAATTCGAAAATAGAGGAAAAGCAGATGAAGTACAGATGCGTGGTTTCAGATTTGGACAGAACGATTTTAAGACGGGATGGGATTTCCCATAGAACAAAGGAAGTTCTTGAAAAACTGGCAGATAGCCACGTTATTTTTATTCCGGCAAGTGGAAGATCTGTTTATTCCATTCCAGAATGCATCCGGGAGATTCGGGGTATCCGGTATGCGATCACATCCAATGGGGCAGCAATCTATGATTTATCAGATGATCATTCAGTATATAATTTAAACCGGAGCAGATATTTGATCTGGTTACGGATAAAGATGTATTCTTTGAATGTTTTATAGACGGTAGAGGATATACATCTGAGATATATTATGAGAATCCAATGAATTTTGGAGAGTCAGAGGATATCAGTGCTTATGTAAGAAGCACCAGAACGCCGGTGCCTGATATAAGGCAGTTTATTTTACAGCATAATACGGAGTTGGATTCGATCTCAATTGTAGGACCGACAGAGAAAAAATACCGTATTATGCATGAATTAACGCAAAATATCCATACTGTTTATGTAACATCCGGAGCGCCGCGGCTGATCGAGATATCTGATCGTCATTCCGGCAAACATAATGGGTTAAAGGAAGTTTTACGATTCCTTGGAATATCAATGGAAGAAACAATTGCTTTCGGCGATGGAGATAATGACAGTGAGATGTTAGCAGAAGCCGGACTTGGAGTTGCGGTTTTAAATGCGACAGAGCGTTGCAAGGAAGCGGCAGATCTTGTGATCGGTGATTATCTGGATGACAGTGTAGCCGATTTCTTAGAGAAAACGGTGCTGTGAGGTACATTCATAAAAAGTGTTTTGACAGCAGGTACGTTTTCTGAAAGAAACAGTGCTGTAACGGCACACAGAGTTTTGATTATAAAGCATGGCAGATATCTGTAATGAGGGGCAGGTAGACAACCAATGCTTTTAATAAGAATAAACAAAAGAAAGGAAGGGAAATATGGATAAATTTTTCCACATTTCAGAGCGCGGTTCTAATGTTCGTACAGAGATTATGGCCGGACTCACAACATTTTTTGCCATGGCATACATTGTCCTGGTAAACCCAAATCAGGTAGCAGCAGATGGTAAGGCTGGATGGCTTGTTGCAGAAGGCGCAAGCGCAGCAGAAGTAGGCAGGGTTTGGAATGCAGTATTTATCGCATCCGTTCTTGTGGCTGTTATCGGTACACTTCTTATGGCATTCCTTGCCAGAATGCCGTATGCACAGGCATGTGGTATGGGACTGAATTCATTCTTCTGTACCTCATTTGTATCCGGTGCATTCTTTGCAGGCTGCAGTGTGATTGAAGGTTATCAGTCAGGCCTTGTTATCATCCTGTTATCAGGTATCGTATTCCTGATCCTGTCTGTAACCGGACTTCGTAAGTACATTGCGACAGCCATGCCGGAATGCCTGAAGAAATCAATACCGGCCGGTATCGGTTTGTTCATCGCATTGGTTGGTTTAAAGGGTTCAGGCCTTGTACAGGCGAATAAGTATACACTGGTACAGATCTTTGATTTCCATGGAGCAATTTCAGGCGCAGAGACATCGGCAGCTGCATGGAAAGCAGTTATTCCACCGGTTGTAACTATCATCGGTATTATCCTGATCGCAGTTCTTGCAAAGTTAAATGTAAAGGGAAATATCGTAATCGGTATCATTGTTTCCACAGTTCTTTATTATGTATTTAATCTGGAGACACCATCTTTTGATGTATCCAGCATCGGTCAGTCTTTCAAAGACTTTGGCGAGATCGGTTTCCTTGGATGCTTCAAGGCGGATGCATGGAGAAATGCATTTGAAAGCCCATATGTTGGTGGCGTATTCTCAGGTATCATGCTGATCGTTGCATTCTGTCTGGTAGATATGTTTGATACGATCGGAACCTTATACGGAACCGCATCACAGGCAAATATGTTAGATGAGAATGGTGACCCGATCAACTTAGATAAGAGTATGATGTGCGACTCTATCGGTACAGCAGCAGGTGCTATTCTTGGTACATCGACATGTACAACCTTCGTTGAGTCAGCATCCGGTATCGCAGCAGGTGGAAGAACAGGTCTTGCAAGTTTAGTTACGGCAGCCTGCTTCGCAGTATGTCTGTTCTTAAGCCCGATCGCAGGTGTGATTCCAACATGTGCAACAGCTCCGGCATTGATCTTTGTAGGTGTATTAATGGCTAAGAATTTTGCCAAGATCGATATGGATGATATGCGTTCAGCAGTTCCTGCGTTCCTTACCTTCCTTATGATCCCATTAACTTACTCTATCTCAAATGGTATCGGTGTAGGATCGATCTCATATGTTTTGATCACCTTATTCACAGGTAACTACAAGAAGAAAGATATCGTTGTAACGATCATCGCTGCGTTATTCGTTGTGAAGTTTATCTTTGTTACAATGTAGGAAGGTATCTTATTTCTAATGAAATGGATTCTTATATTATCATGTAAAAGATACATTTCGTTTTCTGTTCGGTTTGCACGCTCATTAGCCAGCAGTCGCCCAGACTCGTCCTTCGGACTCAGACATGGGCTTGATGCTGGCAGCTAGTGCAAAGCCTCACAACGAAAACTGCATGAACATCTTTGTACATGATAATATAAGTAATCATTTCATAAAGAAATAAGGTATTTTATTTTTGAAACAGGCAATAATTTTTTTGTTGTTGTGCTGCCAAAGACAGAAAACGTCTGCCCTGAAAACTATGTTCTATAAGCAAACCTGTTCGAACGTCGGTCCTTAACGAGTCACCACAGGTGAGGAGTTTAGTACCGTTACGTGAGAATAGAACGCAAGTGT
>ERZ791802.2798-NODE-2798-length-9793-cov-2.575478_pt1 | contig 9793 bp, 8 predicted proteins | sample MGYA00510308_ERZ791802 | MGnify/ENA primary metagenome ERZ791802 (study PRJEB30046, sample SAMN00792028) | human gut metagenome | study: EMG produced TPA metagenomics assembly of the A metagenome-wide association study of gut microbiota in type 2...
TAAATGCACTGCCTTTTGCTCGTTATTTCAGACAGCGCTTTGCTCCCTTTTTCCGCCACCGGCGGCGGTCGCAAGGCTACCCCTACATACTTTCATAAATTTTCCATTTTACATTTTCAATTTTCAATTTGACATCAGCGGTTTTTCATCGCTTTGTACATCAAAATTCCTGCGGCAACCGACGCATTAAGGGAATTTATCTGACCTTTCATGGGCAATGACGTTATTACATCGCACTTTTCACGGACAAGTCTGGAAATGCCCTTACCTTCGTTGCCGATAACAATTGCACACGCACCCGAAAAATCACACTCGTCATAATCCGTGCCGTCCATATCTGCGCCGTAAACCCACACGCCTTTTTCTTTGAGTTCATCAAGTGTAACTGCAATATTGGTCACCCTTGCAACACGCATATATTCAATTGCGCCTGCAGACGCTTTGGCAACCGTGTAGCTTAAACCGGCACTTCTGCGTTTCGGAATAATAATTCCGTGAACTCCGGCACATTCTGCGGTTCTGATTATTGCACCGAGATTATGCGGATCTTCAACCTCATCAAGCACAACAACAAACGGAGCTTCGCCCCTGCTTTCGGCATATTTAAGGATATCGTCAACCGTTGAATAATCCTTTGCCGCTGCAAATGCGACAATACCCTGATGGGTTGCGCCACCGCTCACATAATCAAGCTTTGTGCGGTCAACTTCCTTAACGGGAATTTTCTTGTCACGGGCTTTTGCGAGGATTCCCACAATCGCACCGCTCTTTTCACCCTTTGCAACAAGAATTTTGTCAATCGGGCGGTTACTGCGAACAGCCTCGCTTACAGGATTTCGCCCTGCAATCACATCAGGCTTTTGTTCTGTATTTTCAAATCTTTCGTTTTTCATCATAATCAGCCTTATTCGGTTTCCTTTTTATTTTTTGTGTCTGCATAGGACACACCACTTCATTTTGCTATCTATTATAACATAACAATTCAAATTATTAAATACTTTTAAGCCATTTGTTTTTAAAAACTCAAACTCTGTACAATGTATCAAGAGCAATCGCTCCGGAGTCGATGTATTCGGGAATTATGCCGTACATTCCCGTTTGTATGTCCTCAAAAAGTATCATGTGCGGAGGGAACACTGTAAAACTGCAGTACACGGCAATCAAAAGCAACATCATAAACACACAGGGCAAAAAAAGCTGTTCAATTTTTCTTTCACCGTATTCAAGCCTTGCGCTGAGTGCAAACGCAGAAAAACACACGGCAATTGCACAAATAAACCTTGGCAGACCTGCACTTTCAACACCGAGTGCATAGATTAGCAGATATGTCGCAAGACAGAATATTCCGACAAACCACAGCGAAATTATTCTTGACACGGCAAAGCGATGGAATCCCGAGCGTTTTCCGATTGCCTCAACAAGACTCCACACAAGGTAGGAAAGCATAACAACCTTGGTCTGCTCCCACATACTGCCGTTTACGGCACCGAAAAATATGCCGAGCAACGCACCGTTTGTCAGCGAATAAAGATTTTTGAACACAATTATCATCAGCGGAACAATGACAAGCCCCCAAAGCCTCATTTTCACGGTTTCCTTTTTCATAAAACACACCTCGCCGATGTATTTTATGAGTATAGATTGTCATATATTACCTTGCCACAATTTGAATCGCAGAAAAAAATGTTTTTTTGAATCACGAATTTGCGATTTATTTTTCTAAATTTGCACTTATACATTCTGTATAACTCAACATTTTGAACATCAATGTGGAAAACTATGTTGAAAGTGTTGAAAGTGATGTTAAAAAATCCCGATACTACACGAAATTTACAAAGTTGTAACTTTTAACATTAAAAAAATAGGTTTTCCACATTTTTGGATACAGGATTGTAACGGGGAAATTAGATTACATTCTGTATAATCCACATGTCAAGTGGTATTTTTTGCTTTTTTCAACATTTTTGATTTACAGAAAATGTTTTATAAAATCAAAAAAACAGGCACACCGCCGTGTACCTGTAAATTTCGTGTTAAATTGTCGGCTTTTAGTTTCTGAGAAGATGAATCGCCGTTTCAGCTTTCTCAATAATCCTCAAATCATTATCATAGGAGCACATTTTTCGTGCCTGTTGCAAATCAACCCAAATATAACTGTCAATTTCCTCCTCCTGAATTTTGACATTATCCGTAAATGCCTGTGCAAGGAAAAAGACAACCCGTTTGCGAATTTTACCGAAAGGACAGTATTCGCTGATTTCACGAAAGCCCTTTTCAATCACGACATCAAGACCTGTTTCCTCTTTAATTTCACGGATTGCTGTCTGATGTTCGTTTTCACCGTCTTCAATATGACCCTTCGGAAAGCTCCAATATCTGCCGTTGCTGTTCTTTACAAGCAGAATTTTCGTGTTCTGTCTGCTTTTATAGAAGATAACCGCACCGCACGACTTTTCGTAAAGGCACACAATGCTTTTCAGCTTAATATTTTTCAGTTTTGAAAGCACCTGTCGCAGTTCGGGCTCATAAAACACCTCACCGTATTGTGAGATTATCGGACGCTCGCCGTCAAGGCCGTCAAATTCGGCAACGGCAACCACAACGCCCTCAAAATATTCTGTTACGGGTTTGTGCGAAATCACATACGCACTTTTACAGCGTCCTGAAACGGAGGTAATTTGTGCCGAATACAGCTTATCGCTTATTTTTCCGAACACGCTCACCTTCACGCTGTCTGCTATCATCGGCATACACCTCCTTACAAGAATTTACCCGATATGATATCAGTTAAAAAGTCCGCTCATACTGTCAAGCTGAACCTGAGTGTTGGCACTCATTACACCGTTTATAAAAAGCACCTCGTCAATTCCGTTGGTTTTGCAGTAATCAACAAGATTCTGTTTGAAATATCTGAAATCGATAACATGAACTTCTTCGTAGTTATTTGTGAGATACGGAACAAAAGCGTTGCCGTAGCTTTCCTTTACAACGGCAATCTTCTTGCCTGCCGCCGCATTTTCCGAAGCTGATTTCAGAACCGTGAGGGCATTATCACCCATAATAAACACACCGTAGGTGTTTGAACCGCCCTCTGCAGCTTCATAGTAGGGACTGTCATAGCTTGCGGAAGAACCGTCTGCCTGTGTGATATCCATTGTTACATTATAAGGGAACTTCCAATAACTTACCGTATCGCTGTCAAGACCGTCTGCCGAGTTGGTAAACGAGCCTGTAAAGCCGTTAATCTTCTGTTCCTTGCAATCATCAAGCGAAAGAACGGGCAAATCGTTTGTATCGGCAAATGCTGTGTAAGCATAGTAAGCGCCGAGGCCTGTCCAATGGTGGTCGCTCTTAAAGTAGATGTAATCTGTATTATGTTCCGCAAGACGGTTGTAGCAGTTAATCGGAGTTACCTTGTCGGAAAGAGCCGCATAAGCCGCCTTGATGTTGTCAGCCTGTGAGGTTGACGGAGCGTCGCTGTCTTTGAGTCTTTGCGGAAGTCCCATTTCGGTATGGTTAGGAACAATCATATCATAAACCTTTACGGAACTGCCGAACTTATCTGCAAAGCCGTTAATTGTCTGAGCATAGTTCTGCGCTCTTGCATCATCACTGCCGAACAATTCGTAGCCTGTTTTGTTCCACACATAAATACTGTATGAAAGAGTTCCGTTTTTATTGTCGTCCTTTATGCTCGGTGTCATAAAGTATGTAGGGGAAAGCTCGTCTGCTTTGTTAGCAGTCGAAGATTTTGCGGTTTCGTCAGGAGATGCCGTTGTACCCACTGTTCCCGTGGGAACGCTTGCAAGGGCATCTTCCTTTGAACAGCCCTTAAAAATTGAAGTTATAATAAAAATAATAACAAACAGAATTATCAATGCGCTCGCAACGATAATAATTCTGTTTCTGGTTCTTCTTTTGTTTCTTCTTTTTACAGGTCTTCTGACGGGACGCTGTGATGACGGTCTTGCGGCATAGCTTGCAGGACGGCGCTGTTGCTGTCTGCGACGATATTCACGGGAATCAATGCTGTCATCGAAATTATCAAGATCAAAATAATCGTAATCGTTTCTTCTGCTCATAGTGTTACTCTCCCAAACTGAAGATTTTTAAATTCAATTTGAATTCAATGAATTATATAAGTGTATTAATTACTCGCAGTGTACTCCTGTTTGAATCAAAGCAAGCCTTGCTCTGACCGTAAGGACATTATCACTTAGATTATACAACAGAAACTCATCAAAAACAATACAAAAAGCACAAAAAATACAATTTCCGTGAATTAACATTTACAAATGCAAAATAATAAATTACACATTTTTTGAATAAAATCGCAGTAAAAACAGTCAAATTTCTTGAACATATATGCAATTCGTGATAGAATTACAGGGTATGGAATTTTAAAAAATCCTTATCATCTTAAAAGGAGATATTTTTATGGAATACAGGTTTTCCGACAGGGTTTCAAGCCTGAAGCCGAGTGCTATCAGAGAAATTTTCAAATATGCCGCCGATCCGAGCGTTGTATCGCTTTCGGCAGGAAACCCGTCGCCCGATGCATTTCCCTCGAAGGAGATTGCGGAAATCTCGGCAAAGGTTTTTGCAGAAGATCCGATTTCGGTTTTACAGTACAGCGTTTCGGAGGGTTACACTCCGCTGAGAAAGCACCTTACGGAATATATGAAAAAGGAGCATAACACAGGCTCTGACAATGACGACATTCTCATCACAACAGGCGCACAGCAGATTATGGATTTATGCTCAAAGGCTCTTGTAAACGAGGGCGATGTTGTAATCTGCGAGGCACCGTCATTCATCGGCTCGCTCAACACATTCAGAAGCTACAACGCAAAGCTTGCAGGTGTTCCCGTTGAGCCTGACGGTATGAGCACAGAAAAGCTTGAAGAGGCTTTAAAAGCCAATCCGAACGCAAAGCTCATTTATACAATTCCGAATTTTCAAAATCCTTCGGGTGTTACAATGAGCCTTGAAAAGCGTAAGAAAGTTTATGAGCTTGCCAAAAAATACGGTGTTCTCATCATTGAGGACAACCCGTACGGCGACCTGCGTTACAGCGGTGAATATGTTCCGAACATAAAAAGCTTTGATACGGACGGAATTGTAATCTATGCCGGTTCATTCTCAAAGGTAATTTCACCGGGTATGCGTGTTGCTTACACAATTGCACCAAAGCCGATTTTTCAAAAGCTTGTTGTGTGCAAACAGGGCAACGATGTACATACAAACATCTGGGCACAATATGTATGCGATGAATTCATAACAAAGTATGACTTTAACGCTCATCTTGCAAAGCTTCGTGAAATCTACACAAAGAAAGCGAACTTCTGCATGGAGCTTCTTGACAAATACTGCGCACCGAAAATCACATATCATAAAATTGACGGCGGTCTTTTCATCTGGTGTGACTTGCCCGAGGATATTGATATGCCGAATTTCTGCAAAGAACTCGTTCTCAAAAAGGTTTGCGTAGTTCCGGGCAACGCATTTTTAACTGACGAAAACGAAACCTGTCACAGTTTCAGAATAAACTTTTCAACACCAACTGATGAACAGCTTGAAAGAGGAATAAAAATCCTCGGCGAGTATGCAAACAGTCTTTAATCACGGAGGGGAATAATGGAAAATCAGACAAAAAAAGAGGTTGTATTCAGCGCAATACAGCCCAGCGGAACAATTACACTCGGAAACTATCTCGGTGCGGTTCGCAACTGGGTTACAATGCAGAACGAATACGACTGCATTTACGCTCTTGCAGATCTGCACACAATCACGGTAAGACAGACTCCTGCCGTTATGCGTAAGAATATAATTGATGCTTATGCTTCAATTATGGCTTGCGGTATTGATGTTGAAAAAAGCCTTTTCTTCATTCAGAGTCATGTTCACACTCATGCAGAGCTTGCGTGGGCGCTCAGCTGTTACACACAGTTCGGCGAGCTTTCAAGAATGACGCAGTTCAAGGACAAGTCTGCAAAGCACGCCGACAACATCAACGCAGGTCTTTTCACATATCCCGTACTCATGGCTGCCGACATTCTTCTCTATCAGGCTGACAAAGTGCCTGTCGGTGCAGACCAGAAACAGCACATTGAAATTACAAGAAACATTGCAGAGCGTTTTAACGGTATTTACGGCAATGTGTTCAAGATTCCGGACGGTTTCATTCCAAAGAACGGTGCAAGGGTTATGAGCCTTCAGGACCCGACAAGAAAGATGAGCAAGTCCGATGAAAATGTCAACGGCTGTGTACATCTTCTTGATGCACCCGAGGTTATAATGAAGAAGTTCAAGAGAGCCGTTACGGACAGCGAGGCAAAGGTTCGCTATGCGGAGGGCAAAGACGGCGTAAATAACCTTATGGCAATTGACAGCGCAGTTACAGGTCTTTCATATGAACAGATTGAAAAGGATTTTGACGGCAAGGGCTACGGCGACTTCAAGACAGCTGTAGGCGAGGCAGTTGTTGAAGAACTTCGTCCGATTCGTGAACGCTACGAAAAGCTTGTTGCAGACAAGGCATATCTTGAAAGCTGTTACAGAAAAGCCGATGAAATTGCCCTTAAAATCAGCAGCCGCACAATGGGCAAGGTTATGAAGAAAATCGGTTTTATTTAAACCCGAACAGGAATTTTCTCTATGACAAAAGCAGAAAGCAAAGTCATTGACTTTATAAAAAAACACATTCTTTTATTTTTACTCGTTGCGGTAACGATTATTGCAATTTTCCTCAGAGCCTGCGGAATGGATTTTCAAAGCGATGATTTCAACAGCTTTAAATTCGTGGTGGAGCATAATCAAGCTGAATGATTTTACGGGGCTTGCAACTCAGGTGGGCAACTACAACATTCCGTATCAAGTCATAATCTATCTTATGACTCTTTTGCCGCTAAATGCTCTGTATGCGTACAAAATCGTATCAATAATATTCGATTTTGTACTTGCAATTTCAACCGCAATGCTTGTTTATTCGTTTGCAAAGAATAACCGACGGCTCAAAGCGATACTCACCTATTCAGCCGTACTTCTTTCGGCAACGGTGATTTTTAACTCATCGTTTTGGGCGCAGTGCGATTCAATTTACACCTCGTTTATAATCCTTGCAATCCTGTTTTTGCACAAAGACAAGCCGATTGCATCGTTTGTGTTCATCGGCATTGCGTTTGCATTCAAGCTGCAAACCGTATTCATCATTCCTGTTCTGCTTTATTACTGGATTTCGACAAAGAAAATTTCGATTCTGCATTTCTTTATAATCCCTGCGGTTGATGTAATAATGTGCCTGCCTGCAATTATTATGGGTAGACCGTTTATCGATATCATCACAATATATGCGGAACAAACCGACTACGGAAAGCTTATTCAGATGAACTGCCCGAACTTTTACGCACTCATATGTGACGGAAACGATACGACATATTACTTTCTGTTCAAGCAATTCTCGGTTCTCCTGACAATTGCCGTACTCGGAATTATGATGTGCATTATCATCTATAAAAAGGTTGATTTGAAGAACCTTGAAACTTTTCTTCTGACAACAGCGTGGACTGTGTTCACCTGTATCATGTTCCTTTCGTCAATGCACGAACGCTACGGTTATCTGCTTGACATTATTTTAATTGTCTACGCGGCGGTAAGTGCAAAACATTTGTGGATTCCGATTGTGTCAACGCTTATAAGCCTGAGAGGCTATTGCTACTATCTGTTCTCCTACGAGCTTATTAGCCTTAAATTTACGGCAATCATCTACACCGCACTTTATGTTTATATAACATTCTTGCTCGTAAAAATAATTTTCAAAATTAAATCCTCTGATAAATTGCCAAAAGAGTCGATTTTAAATTGACATTTTTAATATTTAACAGACTAAACAAAATCCGAAACCCTTTGAAATAGGTTTCGGATTTTGCTTTTTGTATGATTATAAAATAAATTACTTCTTGCTTTCAAGCCACATATCAAGGGCTTTTTCGTAGACATCAATGCTTGTGATTCCGAGATTCATAATGAATGTGTGATACTCCTTTGCGTCAAAGCTTGAGCCAAGCTCGCTTTCGGCTGTTTCACGCATATCAATCATCTTGAGGTAGCCTACGGTATAGGGGAGAAAATAACCCGGATTTGAACGGGCAAGGTCATACGCCTCTTTTGTTGCGGCTGTAACGCTCTCGCTGTCAGCCGAACCGAGTGCCGTTGACATATACTCCTTGACTTTATCGTAATCCCAGCCGTTGTAGTTAACACCGACATCGACCATGGAATAGAGAATATAGCCGAGAATATCATTTGCGTAGATAAGCTTCTTAATGCCATCGCTTGTATCAAGGTAATCAAGCGTACATTTCGAGGCATACTGCGCCCAACCCTCGGTTGCGCCGATAAAGCTTAAAATCTTGCGTACATTCGGGATATCCTTGTTTGCATTTGATGCGGTAAACTGATAAAGATGACCGGGATAGCCTTCGTGGGCAAGGGTTGTGTACATCTGAGTCATACCCTTATTTGCAAAGTCGGGGTTGATTTTGATGATATTAACGCTTGTATCGTCAATTCGTCCCTGAACATAGTACGCTCCCACATTGTCGCTCTTTGCGGAATCGCTCATATAATCTGCCGTGTAAGAGGTTGTAACGGGAGTCGGAAAGTCCTCCTCGATATTCTCAATCAAAAATTCAAGCACCTCATCGGCGTCCTTAAAGTCGGGACTGTAGTCCTGAAATTTGCTCAAGTCATCCTGTGAAACATTGCTCATGCTCATTCCAACCTTTGTAAAGCTGTTTGTAAGGTATGATTTAAGCTCCTCGGGAGTCATACTGCTGCTTGTTTTGTCTTTGACAATTGCCGAATAATACTTTTTGCCGATTTTGCCGTAACCGCAAAGACCTTCTTCGTTTTTGCCTGATTTTTTGAGACTTTCAAGTGCTGAATTTGCTGATTTCAAAGCAGGAATGTAGTATTCTTCAAAATACTTTTTATTGGTTTCGACAACAGTCTTTTTCTCGGAATCGCTAAGACCGAGTGACTTTATTCTCGACTCAAACTCGTCAACAAGCACGGACTTGTCATTCTTAATATGCTTTTCGCACTCGTCAATTGACTGCTGTGCAATATCTTCAGCCATAAAATAACCGTCCTCAGCCTGTTTCCTTGTGAACTCAATGCACTCGTCCATATAGCGTTTTGTGTCCTTCAAAACAGCAAGGTAAAGGTCGGTATCATCCTTTTCATAGAAAGTAAACTCGGACAGGGTGGTAAAGAGGTTTGCAACAATTCCCGACTGCGGTGCAAATATACTCTGCAATTCTGTTGTACCCTCATATGAAAGCTGAATTTCAAAGTAGCTTTCAAGGGTGTCATATGTCTGCTTTTGCGAAGAAGTAAGTCCCGAACGGTCAAACTCCTCCAAATCCGTTTTTGCCTCTTTCAGTTCATCAAAGGATTCTTTTGTATCTTTATCGGACACATGACCGAGGGTATAGTCCTCCTCGTCATATTTCAGACCGTAGTCCGACGGATTTGAAATGTCAAAATGTGCGGTAAGAGCGTCATCCTCAAGTTCTTCCGAAAACAAATCGTCACAATATTTATCAAACTGAATTTGTGCATCCGTTTTGGTTGGTTCTGTGTCAGAGTCAAAGTCACAGGCACAAACAGAAAATGCCATAACGGCACACAACATAACAGCAAGCGTACCCTTGAGTGACTTTTTATTTATAATTTTCTTCATTTTGTCCTCCGTAAAGATTGTTGTTTACCAAAGTATAACATATTATCG
>ERZ791802.2811-NODE-2811-length-9740-cov-2.949510_pt1 | contig 9740 bp, 12 predicted proteins | sample MGYA00510308_ERZ791802 | MGnify/ENA primary metagenome ERZ791802 (study PRJEB30046, sample SAMN00792028) | human gut metagenome | study: EMG produced TPA metagenomics assembly of the A metagenome-wide association study of gut microbiota in type 2...
AAGGGTTTTGTTCATTTTCCAGTTTCCTGCAACAATGTTTTTTCTCATTTTGTTCTAATTATTTTAAAGGGTTAATTAAACAGTCTCTTTATTCTCGTTTTCTTTTTTCTTCTTTTTCTCTCTTCTTCTATCCAGACGCTTTACAATAACTATATCCAGACCGATAAACAACAATAATGGAATAGCAAACCATAAAACAACATTTATAATTGTATGTGTCATACTATCCGGCACTAATTGGCCAACCTCTATTTTATCCAGTTTGTCTGTCAGAACATATTCATCAGGCAAATTATTATCACTCCATTTACGATAAACCGTACCGTCTTTCAAGAGCAATAACCCCGGATTGGAACGTATAATTGTTTTCAACGTTATATCATCCGTCAAACAAAAAGGATATTCCGCCCCGGTTTTATCTTTCCATTGCTCTATATCTTCCTCTAAAGAAGAAGTCAAGCAATAGAAACCATAACCGTTTTCCACACTATAATCATAAATTTCATTTATCAAGTCAATATTACTGTCATCCGCTTCGCTCATGCGATGAGCAATCAACAGAAAAGTATATCCTTTATCCAATACCTGTTCCGTAATATCTTCTCCGTCAGCTATATTCATAATAGAAAAATCATGAATAGCAGGCTCATAACCTTTTTCCTTCACAATCGTACGCGAGTCAACAAACGTCCATGTACTGTCAGGATAGTCAGCCAGTGTAAACTCTTTCCTCACACCGTCTTTCTCCAATATAAACACGCTTTCATAAACACTTTGCTTCGCACCTTCCGGTATGGACATGGCTTGAGGAATATTTGTCCCTATCTTATAAGGACGGAAATCAAAAATCGGCAAGTAATACAAACAATAGGCAGAAACGCCAACAATAAATACTAACGTATAAACGGCCACAAGCCACTGTGACTTCTCACTCACGAAACGTACAATGCGATTGCCCCATTTAAAAACAGAGATAGCAGCAATAAGTAAAAAAACATTCTTCCAAAATGTTTCCCAATTAGTCAGTATCCATGCATCACCGAAACAACCACAATCTGAAACCGGATTCTTCAATGCCAAATAAAGAGTAAGCGGAGTCATAACAAGCATCACCAAAAGAATAAGCACGGTACTCAGCTTACGCCGTATACCAAAAAGCAAATAGACGCCCAAAGTAAACTCCAGCATTGCAAGAAGAATAGATGCCAAAATAGGAACAAAATCCGGAATGAAAGATGTCCACCCAAATGCTTCAAGATAATCTTGGATTTTATATTGCGTACCCAGCGGGTCTACTCCTTTTACGAAGCCCGAAAATATAAAAACAATAGCCAGGACAAAACGACAAAAGTTCGTCCAGACTCCTTGTATCATATGTAAACGATTATTCTCCAAATTCCAATTTGATTAATCCAAAGACCGAATAATTAATCATATCCATATAATTCGCATCAATACCTTCCGATACGACCGTCTGCCCCTCATGGCTCTCAATCTGCTTCGTCCGGTATATTTTCATCAGAATCAAATCCGTATAAGAACTGATCCTCATACTGCGCCATGCCTCATCATAGTCGTGATTCTTGGCAATCATCAGTTCCAAAGCCTCTTTCGCATACTTATCATAAAGAGCTAATGCCTCATCTTCTGTCATATCTGCAGATTCGGAGTGTCCCAATTCCAATTGAATCAATCCGATGATACCATAATTTACAATAGCAATAAACTCGGAACGAATCCCTTCATTGACCATCGTGACGCCTTTAGTTTCAATACTCCGTATTCTGTTAGCCTTGATAAATATTTGATCTGTCAATGATGTAGGACGCATTATTCGCCATGCCGCACCATAATCATGCAATTTCTTGGCAAACAAATCACGACAGATAGCTATTACATGTTCAAATTGTTGTTTAGTATCTTTCATATCTTTATGAATAGGCAGCAAAGGTAGTAATAATTAAGTAAATAAAAAACGTAAGAACATCTAAAAAAAATGACCTGACGTTTTTAAACATCAGGCCATTCTTATTCCAAACACTATATTATCAATTTATGAACATCTCAATACTTGCCCCGGTCTCAAGATTGTTGTCTTCGTGATACGGTTTAACTTACAGAGTGTATTGACCGATACTCCGTTACGAACAGCAATCTTAGAAAGAGAATCACCTTTGCGTACTTTATAATACTTAATCGCACCATTAGATGCAAGAGAAGTATGTGATGAAGAATGACTTCTATTCTTGACAAACAAATAAGAGTCAGCCGTCACGTCTTGACGAGCAAAATCAAACATCAACGCCGGATTTATCGCTACACCGAGAAAACGTATTTCAAAATGAAGATGAGAACCGGTTGAGCGCCCCGTATTACCACCCAAGCCTATAGGTTCTCCGGCTTTCACCGTTTGGTTTATATTAACTAATTGCTTAGACAAATGTCCGTACACAGTTTCTATTCCATTCTCATGACGAATTACAACATAATTACCGTATCCTCTACGTTCAAACTTCACGATTCGCACTTTTCCATCAAATGCTGCAACAATCGTATCGCCAATATTTACTTTCACGTCCAATCCGTTATGCATACGTCTCCAGCGCGGTCCGAAAGGTGAAGTAATTCTTGTGCTGGGAGTAGGCATACAAAAACCTGTCAAATCAATACGGAAAGAATCAGGAATAGAAACAGAATTGCCATATGCATGAACATATTCATTGTTCCAATTAGGATACAGACTATATGCCGGATACTTAGATTGTTCGGCTTTTATCTGTTTTTGTAATGCAAGAGAGTCTACTGCTTTCAATTTTCTGTCGATAGGAGCCTGTCTAGCGATCAAATCCTGCGAAAAAGAATTCAGGCTGACCATTGCTACGATAGCTACTGCGACTGTTTTGATACAATTAAAATTCATTCGTTTAAAAATACTTTTTTAATATTCATCATTCGCATAAAGGTAATCAAATACCGCTTGCTTATAATCAAATATCTCTTCAGGTTTAAAAAATCGTTTTAATTCAGCCTCCGCTGTTTCAGGAGAATCCGATGCATGAATTATATTTTCTTGAAAACTCATGCTATAATCTCCTCGAATTGTACCGGGTGCCGCAAGACGTCCGTTTGTTGGCCCGGCCAATGTACGAACTGTCTGAATAGCATCTACACCCTCAAAACAACATACGATAACAGGAGCAGCCATCATGGAATCTTTCACACGCTGAAAGAATGGTTTCGTACTAAGATGTACATAATGCTCGCTTAATACCGCATCTGTCAATTGCATCATTTTCATACCTGCCAACCTTAATCCTTTCCGCTCGAAACGATGAGTTATCTCTCCGACTAATCCCCTTTGAAGAGTACAAGGCTTTAAAATTACCAAGGTCTTTTCCATATTACTTCTGATAACAATTTAATACAAACGTTGACGCTTTATCGAAAAAATTCTTTCAAAGATAACATTTTCTACTGAAAAGACAGCTATAACATTAACTATTTTTTTAATTACCCATGAAATATCATTGAAGGAATCTTTCTCTAACTCGCTATAAACAGGGTATGTAGAACAATAATATGTTATGCAACATATTATATAAACTCGCCATATATTTAACTGGTTTTCAACTTATGGAAGCCCAGTTCACATTCGTTTTTCTAAGTTTCTTTAACTGATTCCACAAAATTTGATTTTCCGAACTTGTACTTTCAGGATCATTATCTACGATATTTTGAGCTATCTCACGAACATACTGCAATAGCTGTCCGTCACGAGCAATGTCTGCTATCTTTAAATCAAACGCAATACCGCTTTGTTGGGTACCTTCTAAATCTCCCGGTCCACGCAACTTCAAATCAGCTTCGGCAATCTCAAATCCATCATTCGTTCGAACCATTATTTCAAGTCGCTTACGAGTATCCTCTGTCAACTTATAATTCGTTACCAATATGCAATAAGATTGCTCTGCTCCACGCCCAACCCTGCCACGCAACTGATGAAGTTGTGACAAGCCAAAACGTTCCGCATTCTCTATCACCATTACAGAAGCATTAGGAACATTCACCCCTACTTCAATAACCGTAGTAGCTACCATTATTTGTGCTTCACCACTAACAAAACGCTGCATTTCTTCATCCTTTTCAGTTGCTTTCATTTTGCCGTGTACCTTACATATCTTATAATCACAAATATGTATATAACCCTCTTCCAGGTTTTTAATATCCATCTTCTCACTCTCTTTAATTAATGGATATACAACATAAACCTGGTGTCCTTCTTCTATCTGTTTCTTAATAAAAGCATAAAGGCTTTCCCGACGATTATCAAATTGATGTCTTGTTTCAATAGGCTTACGTCCCGGAGGTAATTCATCAATTACCGAAACATCAAGATCACCATATAATGTCATCGCCAATGTTCTGGGAATCGGAGTAGCGGTCATAACCAAAACGTGTGGAGGAGTAACATTTTTATTCCAAAGTTTTGCACGTTGAGCAACACCAAAACGATGCTGCTCATCTATCACAACAAGACCTAAAGAGGAAAAATTCACCGTATCCTCAATCACGGCATGAGTGCCAATCAGCACATGAATATCTCCAGTAAGCAGACCGGACAATATTTCCTGCCGTTTTTTCCCCTTTACCGAACCGGTTAATAACCCTACGCGAACATCCATTCCAAAAAGTAGTTGACGAACAGTTTCATAGTGTTGGTTTGCAAGAATTTCCGTAGGCGCCATCATGCAAGCCTGAAAGCCATTATCTATCGCCATGAGCATGCTCATCAAAGCAACCAACGTCTTACCGCTACCTACATCTCCCTGCAACAAACGATTCATCTGCCTACCACTACCCACATCTTTACGAATCTCCTTGATCACCCGTTTTTGTGCTCCTGTTAATTCAAAAGGGAGATTATCATGATAAAAGGTATTAAATACATTCCCTACTTTACTAAAGATAAAGCCTCTATACTTTCGTTGTCTGTCTTTACTATAACGCAATATATTTAATTGCACATAAAAAAGTTCTTCAAACTTCAGACGCAACTGTGCCTTACGTAACAATTCCGGATTTTTCGGAAAATGAATATTGCGTAAGGCATCAGTTAAAGGCATCAGATGGTGTTCTTCCAGAATCTTTTTGCTTAATGTCTCCTCCAATGGAGAAGTTATCCGGGAAAGAAGAGTCTCCGTTAATTTCTCAATCGCATGTGAATTGAGAAAACTACGCTTCATTTTCTCTGTTGTATTGTAATATGGTTGAAGTCCCATAGTAGACAAGGTAAGTTCCGAAGCATTGTCAATATCCGGATGTGCAATATTGATACGACCATTAAAAACCGTAGGTTTCCCAAAGATAATGTATTCCTGATGTACTTTATATTTATTTATCAAAAACTTAATGCCTTGAAACCATACCAAATCCACAACTCCCGTTCCATCAGAGAAATGTCCTACAAGCCTGCGTTGCCGTCCTTCACCAAAAGCTAAGAATCTCTCCTTTCAGCTGAATATAAGGCATATTGCCATCTATCTCATGAATATAGTAAAGACGGCTGCGATCTACATATTTATAAGGAAAATAATAAAGTAAATCATGCAAAGAATAAATACCTAATTCTTTATTAAGAATTGCCGCCCGCTGAGGTCCGACTCCGGGAAGATAGGTAATATCTTGCGTGCTTAAATCAAACATTCCACCAAAACATTAGCTACTATCAAATCAAAAGGAGTTGTCAACTTTATATTTTCACGATTCCCCTCCACCAAAGAAACAGAAGCACCCATTGTTTCAACGACAGAAGCATCGTCCGTAAACTCAGGAGTATATTCTTGCTTATATGCTTCTTTCAATAAAGATATCGAGAAGACTTGAGGGGTCTGTACCAACTTATAGGCATCTCTATCTACTGTTTCACTACCTGTTCCCAATAAATGCCGAACTGTTTCAACCATTCCAACAACAGGTATTACAGCCTTTTTCTTCTTTGCTTCCGAGAAACATCGTCCGATTACCTCTTGTGAGACAAAAGGGCGCACACCATCATGCACCCCTACCAAACCTTCGCCTTCCACCAAAGCTAAACCATTCTTTACCGAATGAAAACGACTATTCCCACCATTAACGATTCGATGTGGTATTGAAAAAGCATATTCCTTACATAAAGACTTCCAATAGTCCTGTTGTTCAACCGGAAGCACTAATATCATATCTATAGAAGAATCATATTTATAAAAAGTCTCTATCGTACGCATCAGCACAGGTTTTCCTCCGATGGGCAGAAACTGTTTCGGAATATCCGCCCCCATACGTAACCCTTTACCTCCTGCTACAATCAGAATATACTTTTTCATTCATACAGTTTTTATTCGATAATCATTCCGGCTTTTAATTCACGCACTTTATCCTTCCCACAGAAATGTTCCAAAATAGTAAATGCAAAGCACATAGCAGCACCGGGACCCTTACCTGTAATAAAGTGACCATCCTGCTCCACTAATTTTGCAGTATATTCCGCTCCATCCAAATATTTTTCAAACCCCGGATAACAAGTTGCTTTTCGTCCTTTTAGCAGACCGAGTTTCCCATAAACCATTGGAGCGGCACAAATAGCAGCCAAAGGTTTCTTTTCTGCATCAAAGGTTAGAATCAACTTTCGCAAGCCTTCATGCTCACTTAAATTCAAAGCACCCGGCATTCCTCCGGGAAGCACTAGCATAGCTGCATCTGAGAAAGACTCATTTTCAAATAAAGTATCGCAAATCACAGAAACACCATGCGCACCCGTGACCTGTTTTTCACCATTGACAGACACTGTTTTTACATTCAACTCACCACGTCTGAGGACGTCTACCGGAGTTAGAGCTTCTACTTCTTCAAAGCCTTCCGCAAAAAATACATAAATTGTTTCCATAACTGTTCTTATTTAAGTTTGAAATAATAAGTTATCGTTCCTGTCTGATTGTTCACTCCATCCACACTATTAAAACGGGCTTTCTTTGCAGCATCCTCTGCCGCCTTCCGCAAAGAAGGATTTACAGTATTCGTACGCTTATTAATACTGGTACTGATTACTCTTCCTGAAGGATCAACCGTAATCGTTACAACCACACGTCCTTCATCCTGTACATTATATATAGGGCGAGGCAAACCTCCCTCTCCTAAAGAACGTCCATTAAGGTCAAATGTTCCATATCCTCCTGTTCCTGACGATTTACCCGTAGAGGAATTTCCATCTTTACTACCTTCGGCTCCGCTTCCTGTTGTTCCGGAACCTTTATTCTCCATTGTTGAACCTTTTCCAAAAGCTCCTGCAATCCGCTTATTAGCAAGCTCTGCTGCCGCTTTCTCTGCTTCTGCACGTTTTTCCGCTTCCGTCTTTTCTTTCGGTTTGTTTACTTCCGGTTTCTTCGGCTTTTCGATTTTCGGTTTATCTTCTTTTTTCTTTGGGGGAATGACAACTGTAGGCTCCTCTGTCTGAGTTATCATTTCCTGTTCTATTTCTTCAGGAATGATATCTTCTTGTTGAACCGCATCTTCCTGCCGGATATCAACCTCAGTCATCGTTGCCGAATCATACATTCCTTGCGAAATTTCAGTATTACCCAACATAACAGGTACACCACCTTCTTCCTGATTCTCCGGTTTATGTATATAAATAATGAACAGAAGAATTAGAATAGCGATATGGACAAGCACTGTCCCAATCATACCTATTATTTGTCGATTATCTCTTTTCACTTAATTATTTTATTTCTTCATTTCAGGCGGACGAGTTGCCAAAACCATCTTAAAATGGTTTTCATTAGCAATATTCAATATCCTCACAATCTCGCGATAAGGCACCGTTTCATCAGCATATAAAGCAACATACATTTCCGGCTCACGATTTGCACATTCCCTTAAGAAATCCGGTAATTCATTCAACTCGATTGGCATTTCCGCATCATTCCCAAAGGCAGCATAATAATTCAATTCTTTATCAATAATTACCCTTGCCAGTGGCTTGGCCGAAGTTTGCTGTTTCCCTTGCGGAAGCAACACCTTGATGGCATTCGGAGAAACTACCGTTGAGGTTATCATGAAAAATATCAATAACAAAAATATGATGTCCGTCATAGACGCCATACTGAAGTTCGGAGATATTTTCGTTCTTCTTTTTAATGCCATAGTTACGATTGTTTCTGCGCAGGTTCATTGAGCAAATCAAGGAAAGCTATGGTTTTAGCTTCCATCTTGTTAACGACACCGTCGACTAACGTTACCAAATAATTATAAGCAAACATGGCAATAATACCGACGATAAGACCACCTACAGTAGTTATCATCGCTTCATAGATACCACCGGACAACAGTGTTATATCTATATTATTACCGGCATTCGCCATTTCCCAGAAAGCACGTACCATACCGGTAACCGTTCCAAGAAATCCAATCATAGGAGCTCCTCCTGCAATAGTTGCCATAATAGGAAGCCCTCTTTCCAAATTAGATACTTCCAGATTACCAACATTCTCTATGGCTGCCTGTACATCCTGAATCGGTCGCCCCATACGGGAAATTCCTTTCTCAATCATACGAGCAGCAGGAGTATCTGTCATCTGGCAATAATTTATAGCAGATTTAATTTCTCCACTTTGGATATAATCCTTGATTCTATCCATAAAACGGGGGTCCTCTTTTTTTGCCTTACGAATAACATAAATACGCTCAAAAAGAATATAGAAACAGGCTACTGAAAGCAAAGCAAGGACTATCATTATCCATCCGCCTTTCATAGCCATATCCAACATATTCATTTTTGTTTCCGAAGAAACCGGAGTAAGTACCGGATTCGTCATATCATTTAACGAGTCCACCGTTTGCGTAGCAACTTGTGCCAATATTAATAAAGTATTCATTAGCGAAGACATTTTTTATATTCCTGAATAGTTTTCTCCAATCCCAAGTAAAGTGCATCACTAATCAAAGCATGCCCGATAGACACTTCATCCAGCCATGGAATGTTTTGATATAAATAGTTAAGATTCACCAAGCTAAGGTCATGACCGGCATTAAGTCCCATTCCTAATTTACGGGTAATCTCTGCTGCGGCAATGAAAGGAGCAATCGCTGCTTCACGATCTTTAGAGTAGCCTGAAGCGTAAGGCTCTGTATAAAGCTCCACGCGATCAGCACCGGCTTTCGCCGCATATTCTATCATTTCAGCATCCGGGTCAACAAAAACAGACGTACGTATCCCTGCTTTCTTAAATTCATCCAAGACATCAGTCAGAAAACCTAAGTTCGCTTTTGTATCCCAACCGGCATTAGAAGTAAGTTGTGTAGGAGAATCCGGAACCAACGTCACTTGATGTGGTTTTACTTTCAATACCAAATCAATAAATGCCGGAGCAGGATTACCTTCAATATTAAACTCGGTCTCTAACAGCGGACGTAATTCATAAACATCGGCCTGACGGATATGACGTTCATCCGGGCGGGGATGAACAGTTATTCCATCTGCCCCGAAAGATTCACAATCCAATGCCACCCGTACCACATCCGGCGTATTTCCTCCACGAGCATTACGTAATGTAGCAACCTTGTTTATGTTTACACTTAATTTCGTCATAATACTTATCTTTTTATCGGAAGTTTCTCTAATACATTCTCCAAAATGCAAAATAAACAGGCATTATAATGAATGAATGAAAAAAAAATCCCAAATTTGCATATCTTACTTTAGCGTA
>ERZ791802.2824-NODE-2824-length-9679-cov-3.683811_pt1 | contig 9679 bp, 10 predicted proteins | sample MGYA00510308_ERZ791802 | MGnify/ENA primary metagenome ERZ791802 (study PRJEB30046, sample SAMN00792028) | human gut metagenome | study: EMG produced TPA metagenomics assembly of the A metagenome-wide association study of gut microbiota in type 2...
TTATGCCACGCTCCTTGAAGAAACGTTCTGCTTTCTTTGTATCATTGCATTTCTTGGTTCCAAAAATCTGTATATTCATCTGCTTCACCTACTGCAAATCATAAAGTTTCATTTTCTCTGTATTTCTATATTCATGTTTCTCGTAGTACCCAATCAGTTTTCCTTCATCTCGAAGAGCAAACATATATACATCCTTATTTTTTCATTGTGAAAAGTATGCAATATTGTTGTTTTCATAGAATTCCTACACTTCTTCCTAATAAATAGACTCTCTGCATTACCTTATCACATCTTGTAACTTAATAAATATAACAAGCATTCCTGCAATAATTGCTCTGGGTCCTTCTCCAAATCTATTATAATTTTCAAATCCGCTTTGGCTTTAATTGGAATATCATTGTTGCTGTCAATAATCCTCTTTAGCATCTCTTTAATTACTTTTTCTTCCATATTATTCCCTTTCATCAATTATTTTTACACAATCATTCACTGCTCTCTAAACTATACAGTTCCTCATATCTGCTAAATTTGTACCATCATTAAATTGTCTTAGGTGTAAATGTCTTAGTTTATTTTTTCATTTACAAATTCGCCATAACCATGTATAATATTTCAAGAATTACATAAAATACTATGCGCTGATGGATCGGTGCCTATACTTAGGTGCTTTAGTCCTTAGGTGTTGGTTTGCACGAAGGGGGCTTCCTGTACGGTGTCTGCATAGCAGATGCTTTAGTCAGGAAGTTCTTTTACTTTACCCATTTTAAATAATCATAAATCATAATCAATCTTCTAACATTTGTTCTAAACAATTCCTACATCTTCTATTCAGCTTATTCCAAAACATTTTTTCCTGCATCTTTAATTGATGCACCAATATAGTATGCAATTTCGTCATCTATAATAAGGGAATCAACATCTCCTGTGCTTTTTTGCAAATACATTTTTATTATACAAGAAACAACTATTCCGCTTCATCTATGATTCTATCTCTGATTATACTATATTCGTTATTCAAATTCTCGATTTTGACAATTCTTCCTTTATATTTACTGAGATTCGTTTTTGAAATAATTTTTCTTTCAATTTCTAAATCATCACTTTCCTCTGTTTTTATTTTGCAATCATATACATTGTATTTCAACATTTCCAGAATAATATTCACACTGAAATTATTATGCTTCACGCAGATATATCCTAAAGTCATAAAAAAAATTAGAAACAACACCACGGAATCCCACTGTGTAAAATCAAATGCGAATAAAGGTAAAATATATGCAAGTAAATACTCCGAAGAAACAGTTTTATTTTCGCAGGCATAGCTTATCTTCAGTTCTTCAGATGTAACTGGTTCTCTTTTTATCCAATTGCATAATGAAATAATAGAAAAAACGTTAGCAATCAGAATAACTATTATACTAACGATTTCCGTATACATATTACTGCCATTACAAATTAAACTTTTAACATCAATGAAAATAATTGATATCCACAATGGTAAAAATGATGTAATAAATAAACTGATTACGGTAAATAATGACATGTCATCAACTCCAATTTTTTGAACCTGATACTTCCATTGGAATATCATCAAAAGGATCTACCATACCCTTGCCACAGAGAAGTTTTACAATTTTCTCTGAAGCTCCTTCTTGCTCCGAATCAAAGAAACTGTCTTTAACAGGAATATCAAATTTCTTAGCAATACGTTCCCTAGTTTTTTTATGTTTCAATCTTTCTAAATAGCTATTATTGAAACTTACAAATCGTCTAGGATTACTTCCAGACGTGGCAGTGTTTTGGAAGCATTCAATATTGGTGATAATACCACTCTCAACAATATCATTCACGCAATATGAACAAGTAGCTTTATATGATCTTTCCATATTAAATAAATTCTCTCCCGCCATGGATAGGAAATACACCTTTTCATCATACATGATGACATCTGCATTTAAGCGCAATGATAAGATTGGTTTATCTATCGGTCTGAATATTGAATTATCCCAAATATGTTTTCTTTTCATATTTACAAAAGGACACTGCATAGAAAATAAATAAATAGGTTGGTCTTCCACAAATCCAGCTAAGACATACGCACTATACTTTTCTTTAAGAGGATCACCTTCCTGATCAGCATTAGCCAAACTTTCTACTAATTTTGCATATGCTTCATTGATTAAGTCACTAGTTTTATTCAACCAATAAATCACCTGACTATCAGTAGTCCCATCATACAATCTTAGTTCGTTATATTTCTGTATAGTTGCTTTATTGCCACTTAAATACTTACTTTTTAGCGCTTCAATATGGTCTATCAGAACTTCTTTTGATGAAAAGCCAATCTCTCTGCAATCATAATTGGTGCCTTCTCTATTTGAAGAATGTATTCTTATCAGCTTTATGCACCATGTACCCTCACTATTCATTTTTTCAAAAAGTCTTTTTACATCCTCAACTATCAATAGTTTATTCCTCCCTTATGTATTTTTTACAGTGTATTCTTTCACGCCACTTAACTTCGCATATTTCCACATGCGCTCAATTAGGTCATCAGAATATGCATCAAAGTCATTCTGAATAATAACATTTTCAACACGCTGAAGCTTTTTATTACGTTCTTCGATTTTGACAATATAATCTGGATTTGGAATCTTATTATTCTTCTTCAAATTGCAAGCTGGACAAGAAAGGACAAAATTCCACATCTTATCAGCCTTAACAAAAGACCATGGAATAAAATGATCAACATGAATACTATTCTGAAGCTTTTTCCCACAGTAAAAGCAGGTATCTTCTTCAAATTCTTTTCTCAATATTTCTCTATAAACAGACAAGTTCTCTCTTCTTGGTGTTGCCAGTTCTAGCTTATCAATCACCCTAATCAAAGAATTATCATCATTCACTTGCTCTAAGAATTTTGCCCATGAATAATAATTTAATTTTTCCAGTTCGGCTTTGTGCTTAAGCATAAACTCATACACAGCATAATTCAGAACCAAACCTTCTGCTTTCAGATCAAAGGAATAAATGATTCCATCAAAATCCTCATACAAGGCCCCAATAACACATTTTTTGCATTCAGTAGTAACCTTCTTGATTATTCTGTTTTTCTTCTCATCCTCAACTGTTTCAAATTCAAATGTTGCAAGCAAAGCATTCTCTGCTATTTCTGACTTTAGGATGGTCTCTATCTTTGAAAACACAGACTTCCCATCTGGTCTCATCTGTCTCAGGTCATACTTGACCACCAAGTTCCAGTAGTTCTCTGCAAATCTGGCAAATAGATCTTCATAAGTGAAGAATACACCAGTATCAGTCTTTTTTCCGTTAAAAGCATTATCTAAGAGTGACTTTACAAGACCAAACTTGTATGTATTTCTTTTTCTACTTGAATCCGAAAATACATAATTGAAAAGTGACCAAATTCTGTCTTCATTTGGATAATATTCTGTTATTGAACCACATTTCAAATCCCATCCGGCCATTTCAGTTCACCTAAAATACTAATCCTTTCGCAACTTCAAATAATGATGTTAGATTCTCTCTCATCTGACTAATATCTGTATCAGCTCCCCAGCTAATCCTAATTGCAGAAGAAATTCTATCTGCATCTAATCCCATAGCAGTAAGCACATAACTCGGACTATAATCATGTGATGTACATGCAGAACCATTTGAAATACCACAATATTGTTTTGATGAAAGCATTAAAGCTTCTGATTCAACACCATTAATACTGATATTGACTGTATTTGGCATACAATAGTTCTGATCACCATTTATGCTAATGTCCAACCCAGAATCTGCGATGAGTGATAATACCATTTGTTTTCTTTCTATATATGCTGCAAGATTATTTTCATAATTCTCATTAGCTATCTCACAAGCTTTCCCTAACCCAGCCACTAATGCTACAGGTATCGTTCCTGGTCTTATTCCATGTTCTTGCTGGCCACCATATGTAATAGCTTTTACAGGGGGTAGCTTATATCTCTTCTTTCGTAGGATCAGAGCACCAATACCTTGAGGGCCGCTTAGTTTGTGAGCACTTAATGACAACATATCATACTTAATTTCTCTAAGTTCTTTAATTAATTTCCCACAAGTCTGAGTCGCATCAATATGGAATAGAACTCCCTTTTCAGATAGATAATCACCTATTTCTTTTACCGGTTGAATGATTCCTGTTTCATTATTCGCATGCATAATACTTACCAATAACGTATCATCTTTTATTAGATTGATGACCTTTTCTACATCAATGCGTCCACTTTCATCTGGTGATACTAAGTCAATTTCAAAACCATGCGTCTCTAAACTCTTAACAGTTTCTAAGACTGCCTTATGCTCAATAGTCGATGTAATAACATGTTTTTTATTCTTCTCCGTCGCATAATCTATAAGTCCCTGAATTGCAATATTGTTGCTTTCTGTTGAGCCACTGGTAAAGAATACTTCTCCAGTCCCAACACCAAGCAAATTTGCAACTTGAGTGCGGGCATCTTCTACTATCTTTCTAGCACCTTCACCGTAATCATGCGTTCTACTATCTGCATTACCATATGAAGTTTTATACACATCAAACATGTAATCCAACACCTCAGTGTTTATCGGTGCTGAAGCATTGTAATCAAGATAGATTCCCATTATTCTTCTCCTGTTACCAGATGAACTAAATCATCTAAGTTCTTAATAAAATTGGTTCCAGATAAATGTGCAATTCCTCTTTCTAAATGAAGTTTAAAATACTTTGATATAGTTTCTTCATCTGTAGGCAAATTCATCTTTTTGCACCAAGCAATCATTAATGCATCATATATGTCACTGTATTCACCGCCAAAGGTATACCATGACATTTCTACATTACTATCCGCAATTATTGGAAGATCTGTCGGCATTGTGTTTTCAGATAGCGAATAACATAATGCCCATCTGCATAAAACATTCCAGTTCTTTATGCCGGTTTTTCCCTTTAATCTTCCCAGACGATCTTTGGATACATTTGATAACTTTATCTGTTTTATGATCATTCTAGGACTCCCTTCCAACCGAAATATCCCGGCTTAATTGTAGTTGTTCTTGTCTTGTCACAATAGTTAAGCGTAAATTCATCTCCAACGCTATCTTTCATCATCGAATAATATCTTTCATCTATCTCTGAATCTGTTGATAGAATAATCGTCTGCTCACTGGCATTGGGAAAATATGTTTTAATAAGAGCTTCTCTGTGTGCAGAATCCAAACGAGAAAGTGGAGTGTCAATTATAACCGGCAACTTTTTCTTTGAACAAATAGCTAATGCCCAAAGAAGCGAAATGACCATTAGTTGCTTCTCGCCTGCAGATAATCTCTTCTTAACAATCTCTTCTCCATTTCCATCTATATAATGCAAATCCAAAGTATCAGCATCCATCTTAATTTGTTTAACCAAATTCTTTTTATTTGCTAATCTCTTGTAACACTCAGTCATTGTTTGTGCCAAGACATCTGTTTTTCTTTCCTGAAGTCTAACTCGATATAGCTTGATAATTTCAATCGCCATATTAGCATATTTAATAGTTCTCTTATCGTCATCAACAGCTTCCAACAGTGCCAAAGTTTTCTCTGCAAATTTACTAAATTCAGATTCTGCCGATATGAAATTACCGTGTAATGAAGTTCTCTCTTTTTGCAAATTATCAATTGTAACCTGCTTTTCGATTATTTCACGTTCTTTTTCTTTTATCAGTACAAAAATCTTCTCCAGAGAGGCATCATCAATATCAACCGACAATGAATTGTCAATTTCATCAATTTTTTCTTGATGCAAATCTCTTTTAGCAATTAGTGTTTTTGCTTTCTTAACACTCTGATCTATTCCATTAGCATTAAGTGTTTCTACCTGAAGTAAATTCATATCTGACAAGCTGTATGCATCTTCTTCAGAATCTATTTCTGTCTCTTCTTGCATAAAAGAAATGAACTTACTTATCTCTTCTGATTGAGATGAAAACTTAATATATGCTGCTTTTATTCTTTCAAATGCTATTGTATTAATCTTCTTTTCATGAGCACTCTTTCCTTCGCGCTCTATATCAATTAAAAGATCCGAAACAAGTGCAAGTGGCAGTTCTGCAGCAACTAAATCTAATAGTTGCTCCTGGCATCCACTAACAGAAGCAATATATTCTGCACGCTGATTGATCAACTTATTCTTTTGCTCAATAATGCCACCACCCTTTACCGCATATTCAGAATTAAGCTTCTCCAACTCTAATTGCAATTGCTCCAATTCAATTTTTTGATTTTCTATATCAACATCCACATTACGTAATACTTGTTCAGCATTATCTTTCCTAGAACGCAATTCCTCAAGTTTTTTGAGATCCTGATTTTCCTCGTTTGCTTTACAAAGGCGCCCAATAATCTTACTAACATCACTCTGTAAAACGTCCAAGACAGTAATCCCTAACATTGCTTTGATAGATTCCTTCATTTGCTCGCTGGTTTCTTCTACAGCTAACTCTGCTATTTTTTCTCCATCAAAGAAAAAGAAACTTGATAAAGCGCTTGGCAAGATATTTTCAACAAACATCGGCCAATTTTCTGTTAAAAATGTACTTTCTTCTCCATTCTTTTTTACAATTATTTTTTCATGAACACGAATTCCTTTTCCGTCCCACTCTCTTCGGACGTTATATACTTCTTTGTCACTATTGTCCATTGAAAACTCTATTTCAAGATAGGTTTTTAATGACCCATCTGTTTTATTTACATAAGATTTTAAATACTGCCCATATGTGTTGTATTTGCTTTCTGTATAAGCAAATGAATTGGAACCGTATAAGCTTAACAATACCGCTTCCAATATTGTTGTTTTTCCTCGTCCGTTCATTCCTCCAACAAGGACAACGGGTTTGTCACTTACAAACTTCAAAACATTTGTAGACGAATACACACCGAAATTGTGCATAACTAATTTCTTGATTATCATTACTCCTCATCCTCGTCAATTTCGTCTTCTTCAGTTGGATCATCATATGAATTGTCCAATGCTTTCTCGTTATACTTTCCACCTAAATCTTTTTTACGCGTCACCGTATTCAGATAATATGTAGTAGCATCTTCCTCATTCTTATAGAATGTTCTATGGATACATGACTCTAATGAGTCAGAAACGCCCTTCCTCTGATTTAATGTATTAGAATGATTCTCAATGTCTATCAAACCATATGCCATTTCGAATGCTAATTCTTCGTCTGGATAAAGCTCGTTTACAACTTCTTTTAATATATCCCATTCTTCTCTCCTAAATGATTCCGGTGCCATCCATTCCGGATCAGAGAAAGTTTTTCCCATTACTTCTTCATAAATAGTTGGAAGCGTATCTGTAAACTCATGTTTTTCAATAACCCAAATTCTTCTAATATTTCTTAATTCGGGCATTGTAATCAGTTCCAAATCGCTAAACTCCTCAGGCCCATTTTCATTTATATCTTTTTGAATGGTTAGTAAATCTCTCAACCACTCTTCCCTTACTTCTTTTTTGTACGGTCCATGGTGTAATTGCTTATAACTGCCTTGCAGATAGCCAGCCATTTTTCTGAAAGAACGTCTGTCTCTATCAAGTTCCTCATTTCCAAATTTATTTCTAAATTCCAACAAAGGTGTCATCCATGCCTTTTCTTCATCATTTGAAATCATTGCCTCCATAGATTTGTCCTGAGCAACCATAGTACATACCCAACAACCGAATCTACTTTTTCCACAACTAGGCAATCCTTTTTCCACCATCATAGGGCATTCATTATCCGCTGTCGCTCCTTTGTACAGAGTCAATAACTCCTTATTAGAATAGCCCCATGGATTTTTATATTGCATCAAAAAAACCCATACATCATTGTCATTCCAGTCTTCTAGTGGTGAGAAGACCAGTTCATTGACCATTGCCTGATTAGGGCTAAGAAGTTCTCTTACTCTCTTCTTTTCATAATAAGCCATTGTTTTTGCTCTTCTTGCACTTTCTGCCTTTCGAGTACCAATGACCATAATAATTTCACCATGCTCAGCAATTTTATCTTTTACAAATGTATTTACTGGCTGAATTTTCAATCGATCTGTACACCAACGAAGTTTTTTTCTAGGGAAGGGATAACCTCTTCCAATAAAATTTACCCAAAATGTATTATCCATTGCAGGTGTCAATCTATGGGTAACAAATGGTAATCCCTGTTCGTTAGCTGCTTCTTCCATTGTTTTCAATGATTTTTGAACCCACTTAGAAATAACCGGTGACTCCACCATAGTGTCTGTATTTATAATGTGAACCTGTTTTTTTACTTGTTCTCTAGGTAGTTCCGAAAGTGCTAACCATACCAACTGAAGTGTAGCTGTACTATCTTTTCCTCCTGAATACCCTATTACCCAAGGAATATCATCGCACAGATACAGATTTCTTATTGTTTCCATTAATCCGTTAATCGTATCTTTATTTATGGTAACTCCTTGTTTATTTGCTTCACAGCTTACACATTTCTCTGCCATGTCAATAATTCTCCTAAATATTTATAGAATTAAGAAATTGGCCTTCCTTATGCTGTTCTTCTTCAGACAGATTTAATCCAATTTCTTTTTTAATTTGTATCGCAGTTAATAGGATAGCCTTATTACTTGTAATAATTTTTCCATCAGATCTAATAACTCTCAGTTTCCACTGTGATGCGTTTCTCTTCCAGTCAATGACTTGTAATCTGGAAAGATACTTATTCATATCCAGAGTTGGATTATGATAGAAGTATGCTCCTATGAGCCCAAGTGCTTGAACTACAACACCTTGAGTCACAATATAATTCTCTCTTAAATCTACTTTCGAAATTTCTTTCTTAATCAACTCATTCCACTGAACAATATTCTTTGACACACAAGTCCAAAAGGAAACAAGAAAATGTTCAGCAGTATCAGATAGATCTGTGCCACCAACAATTTTCTTATTAGCGATATAGAAGGTATTCAATGTAAATAAGTTGGATGAATACTTTCCAAGAATATCTTTCTCTTTGTCTGTATACTCATTAAGAAACGGAACTTGCAATATCACATTCCGATTGATAACTGCCAGTTCATCTCTTGAATCATAAAGCTCTGAGATAGAGTTAGATGTTTTTACAGCATGCTTATTTAAGTCAGTAAAGATCTGCTGACTTCGTGAAAGCCCCTGATCCTCATAGAAAACAACGGATATTGTTTCCTTTCCAAGCGTCTCATCTTCATTAAGAGCGTCTAAGATTGCCGCCTTTCGATGTTGTCCATCATTAATTAAGAACCTAGCATCCATAGATACCTCTAAGATTCCTGTTCCCATTCCATCAGAACTTTCATGAAATGCAAATTCACCATCAATCGAAGCAGCTAGCGCTGAGAATACATACGAATCTCTATTGTCTGTAATATACCTGCTAATAACCGGAATTCTAGATTCATTTAGTTTTCTTTGAGCACGATATTCAGGTAGAACATATTCGTCCTCATTCGGAAATAATTTCGAAATCATCTTAAGCGGAACCATCGCTATAAAGTATTCACGTCCAGCCTGTATACCTCTAACAACGGGAAATTTATATGCAAAATCCATAAGTCCTCCATAATCACCACCACCCGTCTAACGGGTGGTTTGCTCTGAGGCTATAAGCCTCTGTTA
>ERZ791802.2861-NODE-2861-length-9554-cov-4.752921_pt1 | contig 9554 bp, 5 predicted proteins | sample MGYA00510308_ERZ791802 | MGnify/ENA primary metagenome ERZ791802 (study PRJEB30046, sample SAMN00792028) | human gut metagenome | study: EMG produced TPA metagenomics assembly of the A metagenome-wide association study of gut microbiota in type 2...
GTCTGGGCTGCCATCGAGCTGGCCAGACAGCAGCGCCGGAGGAGATGCCCACCAGGACGCCCTCCTTGTGGCCGACCAGTTTGCCGGTAGTGAAAGCGTCCTCGTTGGCAACGGGGATGACCTCGTCGTAGATCCTGGTGTCCAGCACGTCGGGCACAAAGCCAGCGCCGATGCCCTGGATCTTGTGGGCGCCGGCAACACCCTTGCTCAGCACAGGAGAGGTGGCAGGCTCAACAGCCACAACCTTGACGTTGGGGTTCTGGCTCTTGAGGTAGTCGCCGACACCGGTCACGGTGCCGCCGGTGCCGACACCGGCAACGAAGATGTCGACCTTACCGTCGGTGTCCTCCCAGATCTCGGGGCCGGTGGTTGCCTTGTGGGCGGCGGGGTTGGCCGGATTGACGAACTGGCCGGGCACAAAGGCGTTGGGGATCTCCTTAGCCAGCTCGTCGGCCTTGGCGATGGCACCCTTCATGCCCTTGGCGCCGTCGGTCAGGACCAGCTCAGCGCCATAGGCCTTCATTAGCTGGTGGCGCTCCACGCTCATGGTCTCGGGCATGACGATGATGATGCGGTAGCCGCGGGCAGCAGCCACAGAGGCCAGGCCGATGCCGGTGTTGCCGGAGGTGGGCTCGATGATGACAGAGCCGGGCTTGAGGATGCCCTTGGCCTCGGCGTCATCGATCATGGCCTTGGCGATACGGTCCTTGACAGAGCCGGCCGGGTTGAAGTACTCCAGCTTAGCCAGGATCTTGGCCTGCAGGCCCTCGGCAGCCTCGATATGAGTGAGTTCCAGCAGCGGGGTATGGCCGATCAGCTGGTCAGCGGAAGTGTAGATTTTGCTCATGGTGGTGTCCTCCTAATTTATATAAGGTAATTGTTTATGTTATTGTATGTTCATAAAGGCTCCCTCTGCGAGGGTGACTCCCCACAGTGCGGGGAGATGTCGCGAAGCGACAGAGGGGGGCCTTTGGCTAAGCGGCTGCTATCAACATCGAAACATGTAATTCGTTTTCATATATTCATACCTCACTTGTAGGTTGATTGGATTGTACCGCATAATTCCCTATTTGTCAATAGGGTTTGAGGGAATTTTTGCAGAAATATTTTGCCCGCCCCTGTTGCATTCCCATTTACCGACCTGTATAATAGGAATATAGAACAAAGGAGTACCACACATGATGATTTCAACGAAGGGCCGTTATGCGCTGCGGGTCATGGTCGATATTGCCGAGAACCAGCGCGATGGCTATATCCCTTTAAAAGAGATTGCCTATCGGCAGGACATCTCGGAAAAATATCTGGAGGCCATCGTAAAAGGGCTGGTGAAGGAGCGTTACCTCACCGGCCTGCGGGGCAAGTCCGGCGGTTATCGGCTGACCCGTGCGCCCGAGGATTACACCGTGGGCGCCATCCTGCGCATTACCGAGGGCAGCCTGGCCCCCGTGGCCTGCCTGGAGCAGGAGCATGTGGACTGCCCCCGCATGGCGGACTGCCGCACCCTGCCCATGTGGCGCAAGCTGAACACGATGATCCAGGACTTTTTCGACGGCATCACCCTGGCCGACCTGATGGACACGGATCAGGTGGGGAACGATTACGTTATTTGATATTGAAAGGCTCCCTCTGCGAGACAGCCTCCCCCACCCGCTTCGCGGCCCCCTCTCAGAGGGGGCCTTTTTTATCGGCATCCAATCCCCTTTTTTGTCTCATTTGACAGTTTTCGACTTTTATTTACCGGTTTCTATTGCTTTTTTGTCATATCGTATACTATAATAAGGTATAAAACTGTTAAATTTACCGCAAGAGAAACTGGGGTACTGAATGAGCGATAAACAACGGATCTTAATAGCTGACGATTCAGAGATGAACCGCGCCATCCTTACCGAAATGCTGGGCGAGGAATACGAGATCCTGGAAGCAGAAAATGGACAGCAGGCCATCGAAATGATCGAGAAAAACAGCGGCATTGATCTGCTGCTGCTGGACATCATGATGCCGGTAAAAGACGGCTTCGATGTGCTGACTGCCATGAATCAATATCACTGGATCGACGAACTGCCGGTCATCATGATCTCGGCCGAAAACGCCACCTCTTTCGTAGAGCGCGCCTACAATCTGGGCGCGACCGACTATATCAGCCGCCCCTTTGATATGGCGGTGGTGCACCGCCGTGTGGTCAACACCCTGATGCTGTACGGCAAGCAGAAGCGCCTGATGCAGCTGGTGGCCGACCAGATCTACGAAAACGAAAAATCCAACTCGCTGATGATTACTATTCTCAGCCATATTGTCGAGTTCCGCAATGGCGAGAGCGGCCTGCACGTGCTGCACATCCGCACCTTCACCGAGATGATCCTGCGCAAGCTCATCACAATGACCGACAAGTACCCGCTGACCGAGACGGAGATCAGCCTCATCTCCATGGCGTCCGCCCTGCACGACATCGGCAAGATCAACATCCCCGAAACCATCCTGAACAAGCCCGGCAAGCTCACGCAGGAAGAGTTCGAGATCATGAAGACCCACACCACCATCGGTGATAAGATTTTGCACGAGCTGCCGTTCGAGCAGGACGCGCCGCTGGTCAAAACCGCGCGTCAGATCTGCCACTGGCACCACGAGCGCTACGACGGCCGCGGCTACCCCAACGGGCTGAAGGGCGACGACATCCCCATCGGTGCCCAGGCCGTAGCGCTGGCCGATGTCTACGACGCCCTGACCAGCGAGCGCTGCTACAAAAAAGCCTTTGACCATGATACCGCGCTGCACATGATCTTAAACGGCGAGTGCGGCGCCTTCAATCCCCTGCTGATGGAGTGCCTGGTGGAGATCAGCGAGGATCTGCGCAGCAAACTGCACAGCGGCGCGGTGGACCACGACTACCTGGCCGAAGCCCAGCAGATCTCCGCCAAGGTGCTGCACAACAGCAACCTGCCCGAGCAGGACAACACCAGCCGTGCGCTGTCGGCATCCTCCATCAAGACCGATTTCTTCCTCCGCCACACCCACTCGGTGCAGTTCGACTACAGCGCCGCCACCAATGTGCTGACCCTTTCGGACTACGCGGCGCGGCATCTGCATGGCCCCCAGACCCAGCAGCTGACCGAGGCGACCTCGCAGTATTTCTTCTCGCAGGATGATATGCGCAAGCTGCAAAAACTGTTGCATGCCACCACCCCGCAGAATCCCGAGGTAAAAATGCGCGCCCAGCTGCCGATGGACGGCAAGTACCGCTGGTTCCGCGTTTACGCCCGGGCCATCTGGTTGGACGATACCAACCCGGTCTATCTCGGCGCAGTGGGTGAATGTCACCCTGTGCAGAGCACAGAGCTGCCGGACAAGGGCGAGAATGTCAACCTGGTCACCACCGAGGGCGTGCAGGCCATGATGCGCGGCATGGAACAGATCTTTGACGTAGTGCGCCTGGTGGATGTGAAAAAGAATACTGTATGGACTTTTGATGAAGCCGGCAAGTTGAAACCCACCAATCACCCCTGCCATGCGGTGTGGAACAAGAACCTGCCCTGCAGCAACTGTTCGTCCTTCCGCGCCTTTACCCAGCATAACCAGATCTCCAAGCTGGAGTTCAACGACGGCAAGGCCTATCAGGTGCTTTCCAAGTATATTGAGGTGGACGGCACCCCCTGTGTACTGGAACTGGTAAGTAAGCTGAAAGAAAACCCGCTGCTGACCGTGGACGGCCGCAACCTGCTGAGCAATAACATGAGCGCCTACAGCCAGGCCCTCTACCGCGACCCCCTGACCAACGCCTACAACCGCCGCTATTACACCGAGCAGAGCGAGGCTTTCGCCAATGCCGAGGGCGTAGCGATGATCGACGTGGACAAATTTAAGGCCGTCAACGACACCTACGGCCACCAGGCCGGCGACGAAACGCTGCGCCTGATCGTGCGCGGCATTATCGACTGCATCCGGAGCAGCGACATCCTCATCCGCTACGGCGGGGACGAGTTTTTGCTGTTCTTCCCCAGCATCCCCTCGGACATTTTTGCTTCCCGCCTGGAGGAGATTCGCCGCCGGGTGGAGAGCATCACCGTGCCGGGCTGCCCGAACTTCAAGCCCACCGTCAGCATTGGCGGCGTGTACGGTGCCCACCCGCTGGCCGATGCCATCCACCGTGCCGACCTGAAAATGTACGACGCCAAGCACGAGAGAAACCACGTGTCCGTGTCTATTTTACCCCCCCCGCAATGGGATTTTGATGTAGAATAAGGAAGTTTAAAAGGAGTATTCACGATCATGACCCTGCAGGAATTTTACACCCGCATTGGCGGCAATTACGATGACACCCTCCGCCGCATCCCCAGCGAAGCCCTCGTGCGCAAGTTTGTGCTGAAGTACCCCAACGACCCCAGCTTTGGCCAGCTGAAAGACGCCCTGGTCGCCAGGATTGGGAGACCGTGTTCCGGGCTTCCCACACGCTAAAGGGCGTGGCCCAGAATTTGGGTATGGAACATCTGTATCAGGTATCCTCGGCCCTGTGCGAGGCTGTGCGCGGCTCCAAGCCCCTGACCGACCCTGCCCTGTGGCCTCCCGTAGAGGAGGCCCATGCCCAGGTGTTGGCAGCGATCCAAGAACTGTAAGCACCTATATGGCTCCCTCTGCGAGGGTGACTCCCCACAGTGTGGGGAGATGTCGCGAAGCGACAGAGGAGCCTGGCCGCGTAAGCGGTGTCAGCGAAGCTGACTGAGGGAGAGACAATTATTTTAGGGCAATACCGCATAATTCTAAGTGCCGATACGGCGAGCGAGGTGCGGCAGATGCTAAGCCAAAAGCGCAGATAATACTTTGTGTATTATCGAGCATTTTGGCAACGCAGATGCCGTGCCGCAGCCGCCGGAGCGGTGCTTAAGCCGTTAGGCGGGAATTGTGCGGTGTTGCCTTAGGCTCTCTCCTCACCCGCTTCGCGGGAGCCCCCTCCCAGAGGGGGCCATTCCTCTCTGTCAGGAGTGTTGCCACGATGAATGCTGCAGAACGTCCCTGCCTTCTGCACCGGATCCTGGCCTTGGCGGCGGCGCTGTTGCTGCTGGGCAGCCTGTTCCTCTCCCCTGCCCTTGGCCTGCATGCGCAGGCTGAGGAGATTTCCTCTACCCAAAAGCTGCGGGTGGGTTACTATGCCTACACCGGCTTTAATATGATCGACGCTGACGGCAGCTACAGCGGCTACAGCTATGAGCTGCTGCAAAAAATTGCGCTGTATCGCAACGTTATCTACGAATACGACGGTTACGACGGCGACGTGAACGACGTGATGCAGATGCTGGAGGACGGCGAGATCGACGTGATCCCCAACCTGCGCATCACGCCTGACCGCGAGAATCGATTTGATTTTACCACCAGCCCTGTGGGCACCATCGCCAGCATGCTGACGGTGCGTGCCGGCAACCGCACCGTCATTGCCGGGGAGTACAGCACCTACAACGGCATGACGGTGGGCTTCTCCCACGACGGCAACGGCCGCAACCAGAGCTTTATTGAGTTTGCCACCGACCATAACTTTACCTATACCACGGTGTTTTACGACACGGACGATGAACTGGCCAAGGCCCTGCACAAAGGGGAAATCACCGCGGCACTGACCAACGCCAACCGCATTACCACCGATGAATGGGTGCTGGAAACCTTCGATGAAACGCCGTTTTATATGGCAGTGCGCAAGGGCGACACCCAAACACTGGCCCTGCTGAACGGCGCCCTGGCAGAGATGGACCGGCAGGAACCCTCCTGGCAGGTCGACCTGCACGAGAGGTACTCCAGCACCAGCCGCAGCTCCACGCTGGCCCTGACCGCGGAGGAGCAGGGCTACCTGTACGATACCAACGCAGGCGGCAAGGTGTGGACGGTAGCCGTCAACCCCGACCGCTACCCCTACTCCTACAAAGACCAAAAAGGCAACTGGACAGGCATCTCGGTCAAGCTGTTCGACCTGCTGGCCCGGCGCGCGGGCATCTACTACCGACTGCTGGATGCCGACACCCGCGACGACTATATGGATCTGCTGCAGAACGGCAAGGCCGATCTGAGCCTGGCGTTCTTCAACGACCTGTCCCACGCCGAGCAGCTGGGCTACAAGCTCACTGACCCGTACCTTTTGGCGGGCTTCTCCTGGGTGCGGCTGCGCAGGGATACCGAGACGCAGACCATCGGCACGGTAGACCTGCTGGCCAAGGAGGCCACGGGCATCATCCTGCCCAGAAAAAACACCGTCTGCCAGACCTACCTCTCCTTTGCCGATTGCCTGACCGCCCTGCGCGCGGGTGAGATCGATGCCTATTACACCTACACCTACCAGGCCGAGCGCCTGCTGTACGATAACCTGCGCAACGACCTGACCACCGCCCTGACCGGCGGCACCGTGGATTTTGCCATCGGTGTCTCGCAGGATGTGGATGTGCAGCTGTTGAGCATCCTGAACAAGGGCGTCCACAGCCTGAGTGATGAGGAGATCGACGAAGCCACCCGCAGCTATACCACGCTGGCCGAGCAGCCTTTCTCTCTGGTGCGCCTGCTCTACCAATACCCGCTGGTCATGGTATTTTTGTGCGTATGCGCTGTGTCTGTGGCGGCCGGTGCCATCCTGCTGGTGCGGGCACGCAGCTTCCGCCTCAAGATGACCTCCGCCCTGCACAAGGCCGAGGAAGCCAGCCAAGCCAAGACCGAGTTCCTCTCCAATATGTCCCACGATATCCGCACCCCCATCAACGGCATTATGGGCATGCTGGATATTGCCGAAGCCAACTTTGACGACCAGGCCCGCGTGAAAGACTGCCTGGTCAAGATGCGCGGTGCGGCCAGCCACCTGCTGTCCCTCATCAACGATGTGCTGGACATGGCCAAGGTGGAAAGCGGCACCATGCAGATGCTGGACGCCGACTTTGACCTGCGCGAATTGCTGAACTCCTGCTGCGGCATCATCGAGGGGCAGCTCAACGACCGCGACGTGACCCTGACCAAGCAGATCGGCCCCTTCTGGCATCCCCGCCTGCGGGGCAGTGAGCTGCACATCCGCCAGGTGTTGTTAAACATTCTGTCCAACGCTGTCAAATACACTCCCGACAGCGGCACCATCAACTTCTATGCCCGCGAGACCCTGTTCGAGGAAGGGCTGGTACACCTGCGCATCGAGATTGCCGACACCGGCATCGGCATGAGCGAGGAATTTTTGCAGCACATCTTTGAGCCTTTCACTCAGGAGCAGCAGACCAGCCGCACTACCTACAAGGGCACCGGCCTGGGCATGGCCATCACCAAAAAGCTGGTGGACCAGATGCACGGCTCGCTGGATGTGGAAAGCACACCGGGCAAGGGTTCCACCTTCACCGTGCGCCTGAGTCTGCCCCTGGCCGAGACCGCCTACGACACCCCCGAGGAGGAGCCGCCCGCCGACCTGCACGGCCTGCACCTGCTGATGGCCGAGGACAACGAGCTGAACCGGGAGATCGCCGTGACCCTGCTGGAAGAACAGGGTGCCGCCATCACCACTGCCGAGAACGGCCGCGAGGCTGTGGAGTTGTTCCAGAACGCGCCCCAGGGCACCTTTAACGCCGTGCTAATGGACGTGATGATGCCCGAGATGAACGGCCTGGAGGCCACCCGCGCCATCCGCGCCTTCGAGCATTGCCCGCCGGAGAGCGGCATCCCCATTATCGCCATGACCGCCAACGTTTTTGCCGACGATGTGAAAGCCTGCCTGGAAGCGGGCATGAACTCCCACGTAGGAAAACCGCTGGATATGCAGGTATTGGCGGCGGAGATCTGCCGCCAGATGCGGCGCCACACCGCCCTGCTGGAGAACGCAGACTTTACAAAATTAGGAAATTAAAAAGTTGGCGCTTTCCTATTGCAATCCGGCATCTGACAAGCGTATAATAAGTTGATTATTGTTGTAATCAGCGCCGCACAATTCCCGCCGTCTCGGCGCTAAGGATTGTGCGGCATTGTCTTTATGCGTAGAGGGAGGATGTATCATGGCAACGAAGTATATTTTTGTTACCGGCGGCGTCGTTTCCGGGTTGGGCAAGGGCATTACCGCCGCCAGCCTGGGCCGCCTGCTGAAGACCCGCGGCCTGAAAGTGGCAAGCCAGAAGCTGGACCCGTATATCAACGTGGATCCCGGCACGATGAGCCCGCTGCAGCACGGCGAGGTCTTTGTGACTGACGACGGCACCGAGACCGACCTGGACCTGGGCCATTACGAGCGTTTTACCGATGAAAACCTGAACAAATACTCCAATCTGACTACCGGCAAGGTCTACTGGAATGTGCTGAACAAAGAGCGCCAGGGTGCCTACCTGGGCCAGACTGTCCAGATCATCCCCCACATTACCAACGAGATCAAGAGCTACATCTACAACCTGGCCAAGAGCACCGAGGCCGACGTTGTCATCACCGAGATCGGCGGCACCACCGGCGACATCGAGAGCCAGCCCTTCCTGGAGGCCATCCGCCAGGTGGGCATTGAGCAGGGCCCCGAGAACTGCTGCTACATCCACGTGGTGCTGGTTCCCTATATTTCCGGTTCCGACGAGTACAAGTCCAAGCCGGCCCAGCACTCCTGCAAGGAGCTGCAGGGCATGGGTATCGCCCCCAACGTCATCGTGCTGCGTGCCGACGGCCCTGTTGGCAGCGACATCAAGCGCAAGATCAGCATGTTCTGCAATGTCCGCCCGGACTGTGTTATTGAGAACCTGACCATGCCCAGCCTGTACGAATGCCCGCTGATGCTGGAGGCCGCCGGCCTGACCAATGTGGTGGCCCGCCAGCTGCACCTGCAGACCCCGCCCACCGACCTGACCGAGTGGAAGGAACTGATCAGCCGCATTGCCACCCGCAGCCGCAACTGCAAGGTTGCCCTGGTGGGTAAGTACGTTAAGCTGCACGATGCCTACCTGAGCGTGATGGAGAGCCTGTACCACGCCGGCTTCGAGAACGAGAGCAAGGTCGAGATCAAGTGGGTAGACAGCGAGACTCTGGTGGACCAGGACCGCTGCGCCGAAGAATTTGCCGATGTGGACGGCATCATCGTGCCCGGCGGCTTCGGCGACCGCGGCATCGAGGGTATGATCCAGGCCGCCCAGTACGCCCGTGAGAACCGTATGCCCTACTTTGGCATCTGCCTGGGCATGCAGATCATGGTGATGGAGTACGCCCGCAACGTGCTGGGCTACGCCGATGCCAACTCCAGCGAGTTTGCCCCCGAGGGCCAGCACAATGTAATTGACCTAATGCCGGACCAGCAGGGCGTGGAAACCAAGGGCGGCACGATGCGCCTGGGCAAGTACCCCTGCACCATCACCCCCGGCACCAAGATGGCCGAGTGCTACGGCACGCTGGAGATCGACGAGCGCCACCGCCACCGCTATGAATTCAACAACGAGTTCCGCGCCGAGTTCGAGGAGAAGGGCCTGGTCATTGCCGGCACCAGCCCCGACGGCCGCCTGGTAGAAGCTGTGGAGATTCCGGGCCGGGACTTCCACCTGGGCGCCCAGTTCCACCCCGAGTTCAAGAGCCGCCCGAACCGCGCTCACCCG
>ERZ791802.2862-NODE-2862-length-9553-cov-12.544430_pt1 | contig 9553 bp, 7 predicted proteins | sample MGYA00510308_ERZ791802 | MGnify/ENA primary metagenome ERZ791802 (study PRJEB30046, sample SAMN00792028) | human gut metagenome | study: EMG produced TPA metagenomics assembly of the A metagenome-wide association study of gut microbiota in type 2...
TATACCGGCACCTTACCGGAACTTTATCAATGCTTCGGCATTAGTTTACCTACTGCTTGCTATCAGTTTGCTTATACCTAAGACTGCTTCGTTCATAATCCAACGTGCCTGACCTATACTTCAGTACGATCAGATTCCTCCACCCCACCATGCAAACGCTCCATCTGATAAGCGATACGCTCCGTCCCATTCTTTACATAAATGATACCGCAACGTTGAAAGCCATACTTCGTCAGTATATGTTGCATGACCTTATTATCCCGGTGAGTATCTACCCGGACATTAGGCCAACGTTCGAAACACCAGTCCAGACAAGCTTCCGACATCCCTTTCTGCTTTCCGTTCGTTGCCAACCGGTGAATCACTCCATAAGGTTCGTCATTGAGCCATGCACCTTCATAAATCTGTTGATAAGTAGGATCTTCTCCCAAGATGAAACAAAAAGTTCCCAGAATTTCTCCTTGTTCATCTATGCAGGCAAAGCTATGACTCTCTTCAATTTCCCGACGAATCAATGCTTCCGACGGATAGCCGTCAATCCATTGGGTCGTGTTCCCGGTTGCACGCATAAAGGCACGGGCATAGTCATAAATCTCCATCACTAAAGGGAGATCTTTTATTTCGGTAGATCTGATTTCCATCATTTGAAAAGTTATTCAGAAATAAAACAGATAATAAAATCACTCGTTAATCGCTCCACAATGGAGGCATATACCTTTCTCTTTTAGTTTCTCCCCGCAATGTCCGCAACGATACTTATACCCAATGTTTCGATAGACCTTCTTCGCAAAAACCAAAATAAAAAAGGCCAGGAATAGATAACCGATATAGATATGTGTCATCAGGATAAAGAAGAAATAACAGAAAATACAGCAGGACATCAGTCCCAGCAGATAAAAGATAGCCGCAGCGGGAGTCAATTGTCGGAACAAATCATCCAACACCGCCAAAGCTACTATCAGAAACAACCAAATACTCAACAGAAAAACAGAGAGAATGAAAGGAACTTTGAACGGTGACAAAGTTGGATTGAAATAAAAATGTTCCCACGTTTCCGGCACAAAGACCTGCATTGATTCGTAAATCGTTGCACTGAAAGCCATCAATAAACAAAGAAACAGGGGATAAACACTGTCAATATCATTAAAATAAACCATCTGCAACTGCTTCCGACGGAAAGCGCGAAACAAATAAGCTCCTACGAACAAAGCGAAAATAACCACAAAATAAGAGGCATGCGTATCACTGAAAAGATGAATAGCCTGCGAAATACTATCAGTCGGTGCAAATGACTTCTTGAGTTCTTTCTCACGTATCCAACCCTGTTCATCTTGTGTATGTGCCAGTTTCACCCAAATGCTGTCTACACTATCGGCAGGATGAACCGCAAACTCTGCAACCACTACCCTATCCCCCCTATTCAACTGAATAAAAGTATCTTTTATCGGGAGACATTCCAAAGAGATGGAATCATCGACTACTTCCAAGTTTGTATTCCATGTATAATGGCGTTCATACAGGTAAGTCAGCGAATCTTTTGTTTTCTTCGACAGCTCCTCCGAATCCAAAGCAGGCGTTTTATAATAACAAGACGAAAGCAAAAACAGACACAATAGCAAGCCCATGACAGACTTCACCATAGAGAATGCAGAGAACACAAAGTTACTATAAGACACGGACGACATAGAAGACACAGAGAACATGAAGAAGAATTTTCCATCTCTCTTCCACAAACCGTTCAAACGAGCGGTTCCGGAAGGATGAGTTGAAACATTGTCTCCTCTACGTCCTCTGTGACGAATGATTCCGTGATTAATTACCCTCATTGTGCCGCCTTTACTTTCATTTGACAATTCTTACAATCAAATTCCAGACGAAAACGTTTGCCGTCATTCGACACCAAATAATAGGGTTCTTTATAAGGCGAACGGACCCGTTGATGGATAGGACACCAGCCCATACTGTAGCGCAAACAATGTTTGCAGAACATCAGTACCGCATCTTCCACTGCTTCTTTTTCGTATGCTGCCGCTACCTGTTGTACCCCATGCTCCTGATAGAAAGAAGCTGCACGGGTGTTCATTACATTCCCCAGATAGGTTAATGTAGTTTGCGGGAAAGCATGACTCGTTGGCTTCCATACTGCCAATTCCTGACGATAATTGATTCGACGGGCAGTTATCAATTGGTCGATTGCCTGTCTGCGGAAATCGGCTAACACCGAAGCTGGCAAAAACCAATTTCCGGTAAAGGATATTTCTATTTCTTTTGCTTCAAAAGGTGTATTCCCCAGTTTGGACAGTTGCGTTTTCAGATTGTCCGTCTGTGGAGTGCGGGCAAGTTCTTTCTCACGAGGGAGGGTGATTGTGACGCTATTATCATCTTCATCAGTCAATGTCAGGGAGAAACCAAAATTATTGTCGGCAAGCAAGATTTTCACTGCGATTTTCCTTTCGGCAGATTTGCGGGAAAGGATTCGTTCAAATTCCTGGTCGAAATTACGATAGAGTGTAGTACGCGGCTTAATACGGGGCATTTCCTGCGGATAGAGTTTGTTACTGTCCACCCGGTTGATACGGAAACCCTGCAAACGTCCCTGTTCGTCGATATAGCAAACACCGTCTCCATTGTTAAAGGATTTAAGTCCGGCAACTGTCAGATAGTTGCCCCGGGCCTCTTTCATGGTTCCCATCTCTTCACCCAGCGACTTAGGAGTATCGAAAGAGAAAATCTCTTTATCACGTCCATTCAGGAAATAATGCGTGAATCCACGACTGAAACTCTTATCGAGTTGTGGTTTAAATTCGAAACTACACGTACCCGAAGAAGCACGTACATATTCCGGACGACGGGCAAAGATTGCATCCAGTTTCTGGCGATAAGCAGCCGTCACATTCTTCACATAAGATACGTCTTTCAGTCGTCCCTCTATTTTAAATGAAGAAGCTCCGGCATCCAGTAGTTGCTCCAATTCGTCGCTTTGATTCATATCTTTCAGGGAAAGCAGATGTTTGTCTTTGACAATCACTTTCCCGTCCGCATCTACCAGACTAAAAGGCAGACGGCAGAATTGTGCACACTCTCCACGATTGGCACTACGACCGAAACAGGCTTGACTAACATAGCATTGCCCGCTATAACTGACACAAAGAGCACCATGTACAAATACTTCCAAAGGTACTTCCGGACAGCTTTCATGAATCTTCTTTATTTCACGCAACGATAACTCCCGCGCCAACACCACTTGACGGAAACCTGCTTCCCAAAGGAACTTCACTTTTTCCGGCGTACGATTGTCCATCTGCGTACTGGCATGAAGTGGTATCGGAGGAAGATTCAGTTTCGTGATTCCCATATCCTGTACAATCAGTGCATCGACACCAATCCGATAAAGTGCATGAATCATCTCCTCCGTCTCTTTCAACTCTTCTTCTTTCAGAATCGTATTGACCGTGACATAAATACGTGCATTATACAAATGAGCATGCTGCACCAATGCTTCAATATCTTCCAATGAGTTCACAGCTGCCGCACGGGCACCGAATTTCGGAGCACCGATATATACAGCATCTGCACCATGGTTGATAGCTTCAATACCACATTCCAGGTTTTTCGCCGGAGCGAGAAGTTCTATTTTACGCTGCTTTATCATTTAATATCATTGATGTTGTAAGGTGTTTCCTGATAAACAAAGTAGTTCAACCAGTTGGAGAACAACAAATTGGCATGAGCACGCCAACGTACCAACGGGCCTTTTTCAGGATCATCGTCTATATAATAATTGCGGGGAATCTCTATTGGCAGGCCTTTATCCAAGTCACGGCGGTATTCCGTATCCAGTGTCAGCGGAGAATATTCAGAGTGCCCCGTGACAAAGAACTCACGTCCGCCCCGTGCCATCGCCATATAGACACCGGCCTCTTTCGATTCGGAAAGCAACGTCAGTTCCGGAACTTTCAAAATATCTTCCCTGCGCACTTCCGTATGACGGCTATGCGGCACATAGAAACAATCGTCAAAACCACGGAAGATGGAATGGAAAGGTTCCAGTACACGATGCTCAAAGATGCCGAACATTTTCTCTTCCAACGGATATTTAGGAATTCCATAATGATGATACAATCCGGCCTGCGCTGCCCAACATATATATAAGGTAGAAGTGACATGCGTACGTGCCCAATCAAAGATTTCCGTAATCTCATCCCAATAGGTCACTTCTTCGAAGTCCATCTGTTCTACAGGAGCTCCGGTGATAATCATACCATCATACTTCTCATGACGCATCTGATCGAAATCCGTATAGAACGTTTTCATGTGTTCTATCGGTGTATTCTTCGACGTGTGGCTCTTAATCTTCATAAACGAAATCTCCACCTGAAGAGGTGTATTCGAAAGTAAGCGCACCAAGTCTGTTTCCGTTGTAATCTTCAACGGCATCAGGTTCAGAATCACAATCCGTAGCGGACGAATATCTTGCTGCGTAGCGCGGGAAGTGTCGATCACAAAAATATTTTCTTCCTTCAAAAGCTCTATCGCAGGTAGTTTATCGGGTAAATTTAAAGGCATAATCGCTATATATTAGTAATTTGAGTGCAAAAATACGAAAAATATAGCAGATTATAGGGAGGTTGCTTATTTAGAAGACGTACAAATTAAGTCAATTTAATCATCGAAGCATAACAACTAATCAATAAAAGCCTTATTTTTGCCGAAGAAATTAGTACTAATAATTTAAATCTTAGAAAAATGGCTTACGTAATTAGTGACGATTGTATTGCTTGCGGAACTTGTATCGACGAGTGTCCGGTAGAAGCTATCTCTGAAGGTGATATCTATTCTATCAACCCAGATGTATGTACTGACTGTGGTACTTGCGCAGACGTTTGTCCGTCTGAAGCAATTCACCCGGCTGAATAATACAAGCTACAAAAAATGTACAGGCTGCTTTCTACGGAAGGCAGCTTTTTTTATTTCTTGTCTTCACCACAGATTACACAGATGGACACAGGTTATTTATATTCAACTAAATTGTAATTCCCTCACTACAACATATTGCAGCAAGGGAATTACAATTTAAACATATATTGAACAATAAAAAAATCTTTTAATCTGTGTTCATCCGTGTAATCTGTGGTGAACTCTTATTTCAATTTAGCTAATGCTTCCTTGATACGACGGATAGCCTCTACGATATTTTCATCGCTTGTAGCATAACTCATGCGGATACATTCAGGAGCACCAAAAGAGGTACCACCTACACAAGCCACGTGAGCTTCTTCAAGTAAGTACATTGCCAAATCATCCGAATCTGCAATCTTACGTTCGCCGTTGCTCTTTCCAAAGAAAGTATCGCATTTCGGGAACAAGTAGAAAGCACCTTGCGGAACGTTTACTTCAAATCCCGGAACTTCTTTAGCCAACTTCACAATCAGGTCACGACGACGTTCGAATGCTTTCTGCATCTCTTTTACCGGTTCTTGTGTTCCTGTATATGCAGCTTCAGCAGCTTTTTGAGAAACAGAGCAAGGACCTGAAGTGTACTGACCTTGCAACTTGTTGCAAGCTTTTACAATCCATTCCGGACCGGCAATAAAACCGATTCTCCATCCTGTCATAGCATACGCTTTGGATACACCGTTTACAATCACTGTACGTTCCTTCATTTCAGGGAATTGAGCGATACTTTGATGTGCGCCGATATAATTGATATGTTCGTAAATCTCGTCAGCGATTACGATTACCTGCGGATGTTTAGCCAATACAGCAGACAGTCCGGCCAATTCTTCTTTTGTATATACAGAACCTGTCGGGTTGGACGGGGAACAAAGAATCAACGCTTTCGTTTTCGGAGTAATAGCAGCTTCCAGCTGTTCCGGAGTAATCTTGAAATCTTGTTCGATACCTGCCGAAACGATAACAGGAGTACCTTCTGCCATTTTCACCATTTCCGGGTAGCTTACCCAGTAAGGAGCCGGAACGATTACTTCGTCACCCGGATTTACCAATACAAGAATCGTATTACAAACAGATTGTTTTGCACCATTTGCACACGAAATCTGGGCGGCTGTATATTCAAGACCGTTTTCTTTTTTCAGTTTCTCAACAATAGCATTGCGCAAAGCCGGATAGCCCGGTACCGGAGAGTAGCGGGAAAAGTTATCATCTACGGCTTTTTTCGCAGCTTCTTTGATGTGGTCAGGAGTATTAAAATCAGGCTCTCCTACACTTAAGTTAATAACATCAATGCCTTGTGCCTTGAGCTCGTTGCTCTTTTGAGACATGGCAAGCGTCGCCGACGGCGACAAGCTGTTCAAACGATCTGATAATTGATTCATTTTGTATCTATTTTATTGTTGTTGAGTGAAAATCGCTGCAAAATAAGCGATAATATTTGATATATGAAAACAAATTGGCAATTTACTTATTAAAATGTAAAGTATGTCCCATTCTTTCTTTCTTTGTTCTCAAGTATCGCTCATTATACGGATTAGGAACTGTTTCAACAGGCACGTTTTCTACAATCTCCAATCCATAGGCTTCCAAACCAACACGTTTTACCGGATTATTTGTCAAAAGTCTCATTTTGTGTACTCCCAGTTCACGAAGAATCTGTGCGCCTACTCCGTAATCACGTTCGTCGGCAAGGTGTCCCAAACAAATATTCGCGTCAACGGTATCCATACCGTCTTCCTGCAGCTTATAGGCTTTCATCTTTTCCATCAGACCGATGCCACGTCCTTCCTGATTGAGGTAAACCACCACACCTTTTCCTTCTTTTTCAATCATTTCCATCGCTTTATGCAGCTGCTCGCCACAGTCACAACGCTGTGAGCCAAGGATATCTCCAGTAGCACAAGAGGAATGGACACGTACCAAGATAGGTTCGTCTTCACTCCATGTTCCTTTAAATATAGCCATGTGCTCCAATCCGTTTGATTTCTGGCGGAAAGGAATCAGACGGAACTTTCCGTGTTCGGTAGGCATATTTACTTCTACTCCTTTTTCTACAATAGATTCCTGTTTCAGGCGATAAACGATCAGGTCATGGATAGAAATCAGTTTCAGTCCGTGTTCGTCTGCCATCTGACGGAGTTCGGGCAAACGCGCCATTGTTCCGTCTTCACTCATGATTTCCATCAAGGCACCTGCGGGGTAAAGTCCTGCCAGACGAGCCATATCAATCGTAGCTTCTGTATGTCCGGCACGGCGAAGTACTCCTTTTTCTTGCGCGTACAACGGATTGATATGTCCGGGACGCCCGAAAGTAGCCGGTGTAGAAGTCGGATCGGCCAACGCCTGAATAGTAGCGGCACGGTCGGAAGCGGAAACACCTGTTGTACAGCCTTCCAATTTGTCAATAGTAACCGTAAAAGGAGTTCCCAACACGGAAGTATTGTCACTTACCTGATGCGGTAAATCCAACTCCTTACAACGAGACACTGTGACAGGTGCACAAAGTACGCCACGTGCATGCTTCAACATGAAATTTACTTTTTCGGGAGTTATCTTTTCAGCTGCAATAATCAAGTCGCCTTCGTTTTCGCGGTCTTCATCATCCACTACTATGACAAACTTGCCTTCTTTGAAGTCGGCAATCGCATCTTCTATTCTATCCATTTTAATAGTCTCTTTCATAACACTTATTTATTGATTTTCTGTATGATGAATTGAATTTGTTCATTGTTCTTTATAATCCGTTCCATATCCTTAGCCAGACGAACGCGGAACGCCCAGATGCGGAAATAGAAAAATAAACCGATAGGGAAAATAACTCCGGCTACCAGATTCAACCAATATATATGGAACGGGCGCACATGGGCAGAAACGGAAATAACCGGATAATTGTTTAATGCACCGATCAAAGTGGCAGATTTCGTATTGGACATTTCTTCAACCAACGCTTCCAGCTTCTCATTGATAGCCATTACTTCGTTGTCATCTTCGCTTGACATCCACAATTTAAAGTAATTGGGTGCTTTTTCCAATCGTTTCTTGGCAGCATACGCTCTGCACTCTGCTGTGAGTTGTTCCAAATCACCAGTCAGACGTGGATAATCAGGATCATGGATAATCACTTCTTTCTTAAATATATGGCGTACACTACGGATTCCCATAATCTTCTTGAACCAGTTGATATAGGCATCTGCATTAAGCACAACAGAATCCTTATTCGATTTATAGGTAAGGAAAACTCCTAATGGGGCAAGGACCGCACTACTTGTCCACATTCCCATCCATACTATCCACTTACCGTCACGGGCCATTTTATATCCTGTATTATCAATGATATAGTAAATAATAAATACCAACACGGATACAATTACCGGCATTCCCAACCCTCCTTTGCGGATGATTCCACCCAATGGAGCTCCGATAAAGAAGAACAGCAGACAAGAGAGTGAAATCGTTATCTTCTTATGCCATTCCGTCTTATGTTTGCGAATACTATAATCGTTGTTCTCCATCGTGAATTTCTTGAACCCAAGATCGTTGGCCACATTCTCCGCCCGACTGACAGCAGAAGAAAGCACCTTCTGTTTCTGCGTTAAAGAGGCTACTTCGTAAAGGCTGTCCACATTATATTCATGGATATCCGCCTTTTCTATTTTGACCGTATCTTCTTTTGTCAATCCATAAGAAGGACGGAAATTTCCTTCTGCCACTTCCCTGTAATACTGTCGTCCGATACTATCTCCCACTACCGTCATTGAGTCGATAGAGCTTTGCAACTGCGCCATATCCTTAGCACTGGACTGCTTACCCATAATCTCACCGTCAACCATATTGAAATCGGAATTAAACTCAATAATGGAATGTTTTTCCCTGAATTCCTCGCGTCGATAAGGTACATTCTCCGATTTCATACTTTGAGCTTTCAGATTCTCAAATAAATCTCCGCTATACAAATGCAGCCAAAGATGCTGTTTATCCGCGGTCATCTCCAAACGCCCGGAATCAGCATATATAATACGTGCTTTCTCAAAGCCATCTTTCATACTATAAATCAGCACATCATATAGCATACCGGTCTTCCGGTTCTTCTTAGCTACCTTTAAATTATAGTCCTTGATTTCAGAATAGAAAACTCCTTCCGGAATGTCCAACTCCGGAGATTTCTGTTTCATCGAAAGAATCAGGGTTCCCAGCTTAGCCTGGGCGATAGGACCAACAACATTTTGGAAATAGAATGAGACACCGACAAGTCCGCAAACAAAGAAAGCGAGCGGACGCATGATTTTAAGTAGAGAAATACCCGCAGCTTTCATTGCAAGTAATTCATAACGCTCGCCAAAGTTACCGAAAGTAATCAAAGAAGCCAGTAACACTGCCAATGGCAACGATACTGGCACTAATGTTAATGCGGAATAAAAGAAGAATTGAGCCATAACGCTCATCTCCAACCCTTTTCCGACCAATTCGTCTACATATCTCCACAGGAACTGCATCATGAATATGAACAGACAGATGAAGAATGTACCAATAAAGAGCATCAAAAAACTCTTTACGATGAATATATCTAATTTCTTTATGCGTAGCATCTTAATAGGTTCGT
>ERZ791802.2865-NODE-2865-length-9546-cov-10.085449_pt1 | contig 9546 bp, 7 predicted proteins | sample MGYA00510308_ERZ791802 | MGnify/ENA primary metagenome ERZ791802 (study PRJEB30046, sample SAMN00792028) | human gut metagenome | study: EMG produced TPA metagenomics assembly of the A metagenome-wide association study of gut microbiota in type 2...
AAAAGGCGGCATAGTTCCCAACTCGTCGCAGAAGAACACCGCCCGGTTGGGAAGCCTGCCGCCATGCTCATTTGCTACGGAAAACAGTTCCCGGGCAAGGTTCTGGATCATAAGGCTGGCCACAAAATTCTTGGTAGCGTCCTCTTCCGGGAGAATCAGAAAGATAGCGCACTTTTCCCGCACAAACTGCTCCGCATCAATGCCTCCGTCAAAGCACAGCACCTGTTCCAGCTCCGTATAGCCGCTTCCATGGCGAGAAATCCAGCGTATGCTTTGGCATACCACCGCTTGGAGTCTTCCAGATCAGCCCCTGTCCCGATACCATCCCGGTACATCCTTCCAAGCTGGTACTGGGCGTAGGCGTTACCCCGGACTGCCGCCATGGTGTACAGTCTATACGCTTCCGTACTGCTCTGCTCCGCCCCCTGCCCCCGGAGGTATTGACCTCCCAACGAGTAGGCAGCAAAAGGGTTATTATCTTCCACCGCCTGACGAAACCACCGGGCAGACTCCTCGTAGTTCTGTTCTGTCCCGTGACCATGGGCATGGCATTTTCCGATCCGGTATCGCAGATAGCCTTTCTTTTCAGCCGTCTGCTCCGCTTTCCGAAAGGTTTCCAACGCGCTCCGAAACCAAGTCTGTGCTTCTTCCTCATCCGCGTCACAGCCAAGCCCAAGCAGGTACATTCGTCCCAGATCATAGCAGGCATAGCCGTTTCCCCCGCGTGCCTCCATGTGCAGCAGGGGCATCGCTTTCTGGAAATCCGGCTTTTCTTCCTCTGTCCCGTATAGGAATCTGCGAGCCTGTTTGTAGTTGTCAGACCACCAATCCCTGCCATCAGAAGCACGGCGAACAGGAATACTCTCTGCGGCACAGTTCTCATAGGCATCAGCTTCCCCGCCGGTTTCTTTCTGAATAAACCGGGGGTGGTCGTGATCGCTCCACCAGTCAGGATCCTCTATTGGCACAAGGTCAGGCTCCTCTACTGACGGGAATTCCGTTTCCATCACATCCTGCTGCGGTTCCGGCTCTGCCGCCTGCCGGATCAGATTGTTGATCTTCAGTGCTTCCTGTATCACAGCGTTGCGGATGGACTTGAATTCCCTGTTCTGTTCCAGCGGCACACGTTCCGGGAAATGGTCTGTATAGGTGCAAAGCACACTCTCCCGCTGCTCGTACCACAGATCGTACAGCTCCCGGATATTCTCGTCCCCGGCAAGCTCCGCTACAATTTGGTCAACGATTGCCTTCACATCCGATTTCAGATAGCCGTACACCTTCTTCCCCGTGGTGCGGGAAAGGCGGTCACTGAGCTGAATCAGCAGTTCCTCAATCCGGGGATTCAGATACTCCCCCGCATTGATTTTCGCCACGATCTCCGAGACACGTTCCCGTCCCTGCTCCCGCAGGCGGTCACGGTATTCCGTCTGCTGTTGGTAGGTAAACATCAGCTCCTGAGAAAAGATTTCCCTGGCAAAGACAGACCGCATTTTCTCCACGCCCTTGGTACTGAGGTGTCCCTCTCCCGGCACCGTGGAGTAGGCAATGAGATGGACATGGGGATGGTGTCCCTCGTTATGAAAAGCCGCATACCACCGCAGATGGTTCATTGGAATCTTGAGATTTTCGGAAAGAATCGGGGTCTGCCCCCGGAGAAAATCCCGCCAACGGCTCCCGTGGTCGAAGCCCAGCCGGGCAGCATCTTCCCGTTTCAGAGACAGAATCGCCGTATACACATTGCCTTGATAGGCATTCAGCTCTCTCGAGACTTCGCTCAGCTGCACCTCCACTCCATCGTCTGTAAACAGCCCGTGGCTCCCGAATCGTTCCGCTCCGGGACGGGTGGCGATGTAATCGGCATAGGTTTTCGTATTGACAACCGCATCCAGATTTTCCTCCATCGCCATGGAAATGAATTCTGATGCGTTACCTACCGTCTGCTCCTGTTGGAAATCCCGGTATTCGTGGCTCTGCTTTGTGTCCGGAAAATCCCGAAGAATTTTCTCAATCAGCACCTGCTGCTTTTGGGTTGTGGGGGCATGACGGTGGGAATCATCTATTCTTTCCACCCCTTGCCCAGCGCGCACTTTCCTGGGTTTCCTTCTGCGCGGCACATGCCCAGCAGGCCTTCTGATCCTCCCGCCAGTGGGAACTGGCCTTCACAACTGCCTGGGCAACATCTTCTATGATTTGTTCTGTCGTCAGCATTTATCTGTTCCTCACTTTGCGAAAATGGTCTCGCCATCCGCAGCAGCAACGATGGCGGGGAAATCCTTCACCTGAATCTTATAGAAGCCCTCCATACCGTACTCCGGATGAAAAACGCACTTGCATTCTGTCATCTGAGCTGTCAGCAGTGCCGCCACCGGTGGTGTGACCAGAAAATAGGAGCCTTCCTTCTTCATACCGGCTACGGTCTCCTGAGAGATCAGCCCTTTGCCAAGGTGGAACAGGGCGCCATGCCTGGACAGAGGAATAATGGAACCCTGAATCTCTGGTTTGCTGCTGGTGGTTGGGGCGATGCCCGCGCAGCTGACCGCTGTGTGGAAGATCACGGCGCCTTCCATATCGATGCCATACTGGGAAAGCATACCGTTTTCGGCGGCTTCAACTACTTTGGGCAGCACCATGTCCCGGCCGCAGTAAATGGTACCTGTAAACTCCACCAGGTCGCCGGCTTTCAGATTCAGCTTCGGGCCGCGGTACGGCACATTGATTTTAATCATCGTCTATCCCTCCGTTATACTTCCAAGACGTCCAGAACGCTCCGGAAGTCTCTGGGGACACCATTCGGGAAGAGATCCTTTACATGATGATCGTCGATCCACTTCAGCTTCTCGCGGGTGGCATCGGCCATGTTGTAAGGCAGCCCCTCGCTCTTGAGAAAATCCACCACGTTTTCCATTTCGTGCTCTCGGCGGTTGGCGTGCAGTACAGCACCGGAAATATAGCCATCCATTATTTTCTGGAAGCCGGGGCCGAAGGAATCCAGGAAGGAATCCTGGATGGTATCCACTACGCCAAACTTCCTGGCGGCCTGGAAGGATTCGATCAACAGGCAGCTCAGCCCTTTTGCGGTGATGCTGCGGATGAACTTAATGCTGGTAGCGGTGCCGGGTTCTCCCTGCACCACAGTCAACCGCATGTGGTAAGGATCCATTGCCTGCTTAAAGGCATCGGCGCCGCTTCCGCACAGCAGCATTGGGACCTTGTGCCGGTCTTTCAGAAGTGTACCCATCATTGCTCCGTCTACGAAGGATGCGCCTTTTGCCTCGAGAATTTCCGCCATCTGTTTTTTATCCTTGGGCGTTGTGGTTGACACATCAATGTAGATGAGTCCTTTGTGCGCCCCCTGGCTGGCCTGCTCCGCCGCACCCAGCGCGAAGGAGGAAGGTGTGCCGGAAATCACAATGTCCGCCGCTTGACAGACCATTGCGGAGCTTTCCAACTGCTTTGCTCCGCAGGAATCCGCCTTCTGGGCGATCTTGTCCCGGAAACGGGGATCTGCCTGCATGGCGTCAAAGCAGACGATTTCGGAAAGTCCCTCTTCCCGCAGTCCCTGGGCAATGGAAGAGTTCGCTTCACCGAAGCCAACGAAACCAATAACCATTTTTGTTACCTCCTGGATTATTTGCACAAAAATTTTTTATTTGCTTTCACGATATTGATTATATTACACATCGACATAAAAGAAAAGCATGAATTTATTTGTTGATTTTTCAAGTAAATACTTGTATAATGGTTTTCGAGAGGGCAGAATCAACAAGAAAGAGAAGTGATATTCGTGAATATGTCAGATATCCATTGTTTCTTTGCTGTCGTAGCCTGCGGCAGCTTTTCCAAGGCTTCCGAATCGTTGTACATCTCCCAGCAGGCGGTAAGCCTGCACATCAAGCACCTGGAGGAAACTTACAATACCGTTCTCTTTGAACGCAAACCGGCACTGAAGCTGACCCCCGCGGGAAAAATCCTGTTGGATGCTGCAAACGAGATTATTCAGAGGGAACAGGTGCTTGTAGATGCTTTGGAGAATTCCCGCACTAATTACACTGGTGAGCTTTCCATCGGCCTACCTGCTAACCGATCCATTGCTTTTGCCAACGAGTTTATCCCTCAGTTTTCTTCGCTCTACCCCAATATGTCCATCAATCTGCGGGAAGAATATTCCTCTAATCTTACCAGGGAGTTGATCCGCAACCGGATTGACCTAGCTCTGCCGCTGGTGTCCGACACAACAGCCAAGCTGGATACCAATCTTCTGGAAGTGCAGCAGATAGAGGCAGAGACGCTCTATGTTGTCATTTCCAATGATCTGCTTCGTCAGACCGTGCCGGATGAGTACCCGGAGTGCAAGGAACGCTATCGCTCTGGCGTGTCCCTGTATCAGTTCGCACATCTTCCGCTATTTCTTCATCCCTCCAACAGTGCGTTCCATCTGGAGTTACAGAACGCCATCAAAGCCCACGGGATTACGCCATTTATCCGGGTCAAAACCTCTCTTACTAGTTCCCTTGTAGACCTGTGCGCCAAGAGCTACGGTATCTTCTTCAGCCCCTCTATGCTGCTGAAATACATGTTTGAAAGCCAGCACAACTATTTCCAGACCCTAAATATCTTTCCCATTCTGGAATATCAAGGGGCAAGGCAGACCTCTCTTGCGTACCATAAACAAAAGCAGCTTACCAAGCCCCTGCAGGACGCCATACGGATCATTAAACAGGTCTATGCCGACCACCATGTCTTCGATAATTACATCCAGCGTACCAGGATAGGCTGATTGTATTTCCCGGGACGCAAAGGCGAAGATTCTGGATGTTCCCCTGGAACCGGAATCCGGCGCATAAGATAACGCGTTTGGAAAACGCCGCCAGCTTTTACCGTTCCTTTCTTCCCGAACATCCTCTTTTTCAGGCAAAATGCAGACGCCTGTCTAGCGCCGGCTTGATGAGGTCTGCATTTTTCTGTTATATCAGATCGTCCGCATTTGCAGACGAAACGGCCAAACCAGCGAATACCTGGGACGGCAGTTTATGCTGTTATTCATACGGCAAGGTGGTTTTTGGAAGTCTGATGTCCGTATTCAAATTACCGATTTGATCAGCGGCACCCTGGCCTATATTTATGATAGTCACAAGTGTTCTGCCGATGCGCCAGATTACCTCAAGATATTACACAACAAAATAATCAGAGTTGAACTTTACTCTGAAACATACAAAACCTATACCCTTGAAAACAGTGCCATTGCAGATGACTACGATGAGGACATTGCACAGTTGTGTTTTGCACAAGCCGTGAAGTTCGTTGAGCATAATGCCGATAGTCCTGATCCGGAAATTCAAGCTCAAATTGCTGTCTTACAACACCTCTTATTTCGTTTCATGAACAATGATACCCGAGGCTATACTTATACGTACGAGCTTAAGCAACAGCTTAGCAATACAGAGCTGCGAAATCTCTCTGATCAGGCATGGGTCATTCATGTTGTTCAGCATAACACGTGTGCCGGGTGGATAATTCTTTCGGATAGTCTCCACCTGCTCACGGCTAGGAAACGGCATATTCATTTGCTTTTTTCCTCCCTATCAGATAATTTCATCAATCGCGTGCGCATACACTCCCCGTCCCCGCCCTGGCACAAAAATCCATGGCTGGGGAATGGACACCCCTCACACAAAGGAGTCTCCGTGCATACAGGCTTTTCTGCAAAACCGGGAGGGCCTGTATGGGAACGGTATTCCGGTCTGATTCTCATTGACTTGGGACTCATTTGATCCTTCACTTTTTACCTCTATATTCCCCGGCGCCCTTTTTTAGACGCTGGTAATTGACTCTGAAAACAAAAAAGCCGCTCTCCTTGTAACGGGAGAACGACTGATAATCGGGAGCTGGAAGCCAGCGCCCTTTTTGAAAATGAAAAAAGCCGGGATTCTTATGGCTTCACACCACAAAAATCCCGGCTGGTTTCCAAATGATAAATTTCTGAAAACTCTATAAAAAAGCAGCGCCCTTTTTTCAAATTTCCTCCGAAATCAGAAAGGGCGCTGCTCAATCTCTGACTGCATATGACTGACACAGTTCAAAAGATGCATCACAGCATGTTTGCATCTATGGAACTATAAAAAATCGTGTTCACATTTTACCTTTGATTTTCAAACCAATCTCAGTCTATTTCTCTTAAATTTACCCTAAAAAGCGCTTTAGATGCAACTTATTTCAAGTTGCATCCAAAGTGTTGAATAAACATGTGTCTGTTCAACACTTTAGATACAGGTATTTGGAGCTATCCGTACCCGCAAATCCCTCCAAAATCATGCAACTTTCGTTCGCAAGTTTCGACACTCACTTTTTTTGTGGTGTCCTTGTCGCTCATTAAAGCCAAAATAATCGTGCCATCAATGTATTCATTCGGGCAAATCAATAACATCTTCACATTACCGAACACACGCAGAATTATCCCCTTATTCATGTTGCAAGAAACACGAGTATAAATGACTATATATCTTATCCCTACGGCGACAAATCCACTTATGGCAAGGAGATTTCTTTGCCAGTAGCATAGACGGAACTCCAATGAAGCCAAGGATCTCAACAACAAGGTAAGGCCACCATGCATTGCCCTCAACAAATTCTTTCCAACACCGGATACCGAATATGGCGACAAGCAGCAATCCTATCAAAGATAAAACCACCATAAGGACGTAATAGCACCAACCGGATATTTTTTTTGCATACTTTTCAGCCCGCGCGACTTTCGTCTCTACTTGTTTTTTTTGCTCCATTTCGATTTGCTTATTTAGCTTGTCTATCTCAGCTTCATAATCTGCTTTCTTTTCATAGATCTCTTTCTGTGCGACCATTCGCTCTTCCCCGCGAGCGTTTTCAATCTGCTCTTTTGCTCTTTGAGAAATATACGCATTAATTGTTTCTTTAACCTCGTATTCGCTAAGCATCTCTACATTGTTGCGGACACGTTCAGCCAAAACAGCCTTAATGTCTGAATGTGACGTTACTAACAACGCAGCATCTTGGTTTAATGTTCCTGCTTCGGCCATGGATACTGCAATTTGTATTGCTCTATCCATAACCTTTTGACTAACTCGGCATGCTGCATGGGCGTTAGAAATAAGGACATCACTAGGTAAGTTATTGATTTTTTTATAATCTCTAAGCCAGAGCAGACTAACCAGTTCAGTATCAGAAATTGAAAATAGCAATTCCGATTTAAACCGGTCGCCATACAACTCTCGCAAGCAACGATTTAACCATGCGTCTTGTGTGACAAGTACGGCTTTAGCTCGTTCTATATAGTTTGGATGATGCCCGCCTCGTAACATACAAATGGCATTCAAAGATTTGGCATCATATCCAAAACGCTCATCATCAGAATACGTTACCTCACCATTTTTAGTTCGATTTTGCTTAAGCCATTGAATAATTTCTGTTTCAACAAGATAATTTACATGGTTACTTGAGTTTTCAAGTGATGGTGTCTCTACGGTTTCCACCTGTACATTTCCTTTAAGCGTTTCCGGAACTTCCCCAGCAATCATCAGCAAAATTTCTCTTGTAAAATTCTTATTTGCAAGACCATCAAGACGAAATTTATTTTTATTATGTAATTGGTTTGCAAACGCTTCAATTAACCTTGCTGCCTCCTCCGTGGTATGACGAAAAACCTTCACATCGCCGCCATTGCGTCGCACTAATCTTATTAGCTCTTTTACCGCTTTCTCATCCTCTGGTGTATCATAGCCCAACGCATCCAAAACGAGAGAACAGTCTAAATAAAACGTCACATCGCGAAATTTGGAATCCATGCTATTTTTATGATCATCCGCAAAATAGTAAATGGCTTTATATGTCAGGAATCCCTTTGTTACATCACAAAGATCGTCATATATCAGGCTTCTCTTTTCGCATTCCTCTAGTACAAATCTAGCCACCTCAAAGGAATCACTATCGTTCTCTTTTTGAACAAGCTTCAAATCCCCTACATTCTGAATGACTGTCAATCCATTATTCTCAAAAAAACTAACTAGCTTTTCTCTGATTTCATCCTGCTCAAGGGTATTATAATAGAAATGAGTGTTAAAGTACTCTTGCATTGCTTTAAGAATACCATCAATTTTCCTTCTCATTTCGGTTCTGCGTGTCGTAAAGTCAGAAGCATTATAAACTGCAGAAACCCAGTATTTTCTCTTTTTATTAGCTGACGTAGCCCGTACGTACACCGGGTCATCTCCACTTGCTTTACACAGACGATTCAATATTTTTTCGCTCGTCTTATAAGGAAAATCTTTAAAGCCAAACTCACGCATGGCCTCAGTAACAGCATCGATAGAAATTGGGGAATCAATTGTTTTGGGCAAACTATACAGTACAAATGGTGTAAGCAGGTCCAGATAATTCCCGGTACCATCTTCCAACATGGCCGATAGCATTGATACTGTATACAATGCATTCTCATTCTTCATATCTATAAACACCCTGTAATTCAAATTCACCACTCCAATTTGCTCATATAGATTTATTATATATGATTCATCTTATTTGTGGTGTCGAATATTGGGTATTATACCATAATATGGTTGTCTACTCAATAGTTTTTCTGAATAATATGGCTAAAAATCTTTCAAACTTATAAAATGAGACGAGATATTCTTACTAAATTGAAGAAATGCAATCCTGTATGCACCGGCAATACGGTTGGAATCACTGATATTAGGAAGTCCGTGCGAGGTGATTCTTCCCTAGTAAGGATTCGAGCAAGCAGGAACTTCCCGATCCCTCTATCGGCACTCAGGATTACGCCAAGATTACAGTTTGCTGCTCCGAATGCTTTCAGGCGCTTTTTCAATCTTATAGGAAAGCGGTTCAGCTTCCGATTCCATATGTTCCCGTAAGTGGATCCCGGAATAGCGGAATATGCGGCGGTGCGAACGTAAATACTACGAACAGCACCCCAATCAGGCAAATTGCACCAACGGCAAGCCAAGGATAATTGCATTGCTGCTGGCTCTTTTTGAATGCCCTCCGCTCGAAAGAGAAGACCAATGCGGCAGTGACATAAAAGATGGCAATATTTACCCAGTCCGGAGACTTCCCGAATACTCCGTTGTAGCTGTAAAACAGCACCGGGATCAATGCCAGCCCCAACAGGACCTCCTCCAGCTTAACGCACCAATAGTTCCCTTGCGCCTTGAAAAATGGCCGCTGAATGAATGCAAAGAAAACCAGTGGCCAGAAAAGCAGCTTCATATGCTCCCATGTGGACTCGTTGATCCCCGAAAATGGTGAGGCCAGAATATTCTGCCCTGCCCAATCGTACAAAAAGTGCAGAATCGTGCCACCAAGGGTAGCCGCTGCAAAGCCAGCTGCGTGCCAAAGAATTGACCGTTGCTTCATTGCCCCCACCTCGATACATTGATACAAGTAGTTTATGCAGAGAACGTTTGTGTTTACACAAGATGCAAGCCAGAAAAGAATGATTTGCACCAATTTTATGTTGCGAACGGTTGTTCGATATGTTATAATACTTGGAAGGCA